>Ga0334722_10000396_pt1 | contig 65585 bp, 69 predicted proteins | sample C3_bottom_MG_FD_207210 | JGI IMG/M metagenome (GOLD analysis project Ga0334722, IMG submission 207210) | Sediment microbial communities from Yellowstone Lake, YNP, Wyoming, USA - C3_bottom | ecosystem: Environmental > Aquatic > Freshwater > Lake > Sediment | place: USA: Wyoming | collected... | reverse complement strand
GAGGTCGGCGAGCAGCTCGTCGGCAAATGCGGTGATCTTCATGTAGTACATCGGAATTTCGCGCTTTTCCACCAGCGCGCCGGTGCGCCAGCCGCGGCCGTCGATGACCTGCTCGTTGGCGAGCACCGTCTGGTCCACCGGATCCCAGTTGACCGTGCCGGTCTTGAGGTACATCAGGCCTGTTTCCAGCATGCGGAGGAACAGCCACTGGTTCCACTTGTAGTATTCGGGCTTGCAGGTGGTGACTTCGCGCGACCAGTCCAGGGCGAAGCCCAGCGACTGCAGCTGTTTTTTCATGTAGGCGATGTTGTCGTAGGTCCACTTCGCCGGCGGCACGCTGTTGGCCATGGCGGCGTTCTCCGCCGGCAATCCGAAGGCGTCCCAGCCCATGGGCTGCAGCACGTTGTAGCCGCGCATGCGGTGATAGCGGGTAAGCGCGTCGCCGATGGTGTAGTTTCTGACATGCCCCATGTGCAGCTTGCCCGAGGGGTAGGGGAACATCGACAGGCAATAATATTTCGGCCGGCCACCAGTTCCCGCGCTTGTTCCGGAGGGCTCCTCGATGGCGCGAAATGCCTTGGTGTTTTCCCAATGCGCCTGGGCGGCGCGTTCTATGGTGCTGGCTTGATACTGGGCTTGCATGGAGATTTCACGAGGTGAGGATGGCCGCATTATACAAGGCCGCCCCGCGAACCAGGCCAGACCTGCCGCGACAGGCGGGTAGCCGACGGAAGAAAGGGACTGCATCGCCTCATGCCACCCGGGGTCGGGCCGGGTGGTTTCGCGGCAGAACGGCTGCGGACCCGCCCGGAGCGGCGATGCAGTCCCGGCCAGCACCAGGCGCTGCGACTATCTGGATGCGTGCTTGGCGCTGGTTTCCGGTCCCCAGCGATGCCTGGCGGTCCATGCGTGGTAGGGAGGCAGTTCACCCAGGCCGCTGTCCAGTTTTTCTCCCGGTACCCGGTGGGCGGCTTGCGCCGGCTCGCGCAGGGTTGCGCTCTGCTCCCTGCCGCCGGGCGAGTACGGCGGCATTTCGCCGAGCCCGCTATCCAGTTTTTCTCCCGGAACGTGGTTCGCATCGAGCGCTTTGCCTGCAGCGGTATCGGCGCCCGAGACCGATGGAGAAAGCACCATTGCCGCGATCGAGACGACGCTCAGCGCGGCGAGCGAGGCCAAAGTCTGAATTTCACGTTTTGCCATCACAGCCCTCCTTGGGTTCATCGCAAAAATTAAGGGACGGTTCCCCTCATGCCTCCCTGATTCAGGTGCCGTTTGGGCAATGCTGGAAAGGCCTCTTCTTGGGTCAGGGTTTGCGCGGATCGTTACAGCGGCAGCCGACTCGAACGCCACACCCGTGCATGCTCGGATAACGGCAATAACGGCAGAAGCTTTAGCGCTCATTGCATGGCAGATGCGCGCCGCCCCGCGTTTTTTGCCGCTCGATCCAGAAATGCATCCATCGGCCGGGGGGCGCTGCGGTAAAATTGCGCTTCGAATAATATGCCTTCCGCCCGATGTCGCTACTTGCCAATCTCAACCCCGAACAACTCGCCGCCGTCACCCTGCCGAACCAGTCGGCGCTGATCCTCGCGGGCGCCGGCTCGGGCAAGACGCGCGTGCTGACCACCCGCATCGCCTGGCTGATCCAGACCGGCAACGTCAGCCCGGCGGGCATACTCGCGGTCACGTTCACCAACAAGGCGGCGAAGGAAATGCTCACGCGCATCTCCGCCATGCTGCCGATTTCCACCCGCGGCATGTGGGTGGGCACTTTCCACGGCTTGTGCAACCGGCTGCTGCGCGCGCACCACCGCGACGCGGGACTGCCGCAGCTGTTCCAGATCCTCGACTCGGCCGACCAGCTGTCGCTGGTGAAGCGCGTGCTGAAGGCGATGAACGTGGACGAAGACCGCTTCCCGCCCAAGCAGGTGCAGCATTACATCAACGGCAACAAGGAAGAGGGCAAGCGCGCGAGCGAGGCCGAGGCCTACGACGAATTCAGCCGCCGCTACGCCGAAATCTATGCCGTCTACGACGAGCAGTGCCAGCGCGAGGGCGTGGTCGATTTCGCCGAGTTGTTGTTGCGCAGCTTCGAGCTGCTGTCGAAGAACGAAATCCTGCGCGAGCATTACCGCGCGCGCTTCCGCCATATCCTGGTGGACGAGTTCCAGGACACCAACCGCCTGCAGTACCGCTGGCTCAAGCTCCTGACCGGGCCGGGAAGCGTGATTTTCGCGGTCGGCGACGACGATCAGTCGATCTATGCATTTCGCGGCGCGAACGTGGGCAACATGGCCGATTTCGAGCGCGACTTCCACGTCGAGAACGTGATCCGCCTGGAGCAGAATTACCGCTCGCACGGCAATATCCTGGATGCCGCCAACGCGCTGATTTCCAACAACCGCAAACGCCTGGGCAAGAATCTGTGGACTGCGGCCGGGCACGGCGAACCGCTGCGCATTTACGAAGCCCAGACCGACGGTTATGAGGCGCATTGGCTGGCCGAGGAAGTGCAGGCGCTCCACCGCGACGGTCTGGCGCGGCGCGAGATCGGCGTGCTCTACCGCTCCAACGCGCAATCGCGCATTCTGGAGCACGCCTTGTTCTCCGCCGGCATACCCTACCGGGTCTACGGCGGGCTGCGCTTTTTCGAGCGCATGGAAGTGAAGCACGCCCTGGCCTACCTGCGCCTGATCGCGAGTTCCGAGGACGACAGCGCGTTCCTGCGCGTGGTGAATTTTCCGGTACGAGGCATCGGCGCGCGCTCGCTCGAAGCCCTGCAGGACGCGGCGAAAGCAGGCAATACCAGCCTCTACAACGCGGTGCCTAAGCTGGCCGGCAAAGCCGGCAACGCGCTCGGCGCCTTCGTCGCGATGATAACGACCTTGCGTCAGGAAGCCGAGGGCCTCGCGCTGCCCGAGATCGTCGAGCACATGCTGGCGAAGTCAGGTCTGCTCGCGCACTTCCAGGCCGAAAAAGACGGCGCCGACCGGCTGGAGAACCTGCAGGAACTGGTGAATGCTGCGGCGCTGTTCGTGCAGGAGCAGGATGATCAGGCCGAGCAGCAGGATCTGGCCGCCTTCCTCGCGCACGCGGCGCTGGAGGCGGGGGAGCACCAGGCGGGCGAGGGCTCGGATGCGCTGCAGCTGATGACGGTGCATTCGGCCAAAGGACTGGAGTTTCAGGCGGTGTTCGTCACCGGGCTGGAAGAGGGGCTGTTCCCGCACGAGCAAAGCCGCAACGAGGACGACGGTCTGGAAGAAGAGCGGCGCCTGATGTACGTGGCGATCACGCGCGCGCGTTCGCGGCTGTATCTGTCGTTCGCGCAGAACCGCATGCTGCACGGCCAGACGCGCTACAACGTGGCTTCGCGTTTTCTCGACGAAATCCCCGCCGGGCTGGTGAAATGGCTGACGCCGCGCCTGGGCAGCCAGCCGCTGCCCGAGCCGGTGCTCGCTTCGGTGCGCGACGCGGCGATTCCGAAGCCCTTGCCGCGTGCGACCCAGATGGGCTGGCGCATCGGCCAGAACGTGGTCCACGCCAAATTCGGCCAGGGGGTGATCGTCGATGCCGAAGGCCAGGGGCCGGATGCGCGCCTGCAGATCAATTTCGGCCGCCAGGGCATGAAATGGCTGGCGCTGGAATACGCGAAGCTCAGCGCCGCATAAGAATTCAGTTGTCTTCAGGTTCCCCGAACAGCGACAACTGGCTCGCCAGCGACAGCACCTGTTCCTCCACGGCGCGTTTGGCCTCGGCCAGGGTTTTCGCTTCGCCCGCGCGGGTGCCCGCCTGCCAGCGGTATACAGCGTTCTTGCCGCTGCCTTCGAGCGCTACCCAGCCGATTTTGTTTTTGTCCTGCCAGTAGCCGTGGGTATCGTAACCACGCTCCCAGAACGGTTTGGCCTTCTTATTTCGTGTCGCCATAAGCGCTAGCTTACCAAAGTGCACCCTGCGCTACCACCCAGTAGCGTGCGAAACGCCCGGCGGCAGACCACAGGGCCACCGCGGCCCAGTTGAGCCTGGTCCAGCCCGCCGCCAGGCATAGCGCGTCGCCGACGAAGGGCAGCCAGGCCAGCGCCAGCAGCGGGCTGCCGTAGCGCGTGACGCGCTCGAGCTGGGTCAGGGGCTTTTTCGAGCCGAAATAGCGCCCTATCAGGTAGGTGGTGAGGCCGCCCGCAGTGTTGCCCAGCGTGGCCACGGCTATCGCGGGCCAGGCGAGATCCGCATGCAGCTTGAGCACGGCGAACAAAGCCGCCTCGGAACTGATCGGAACCAGGGTCGAGGCGAGAAAGCTCCATCCCAGCAGCGTGATGAGGCTCGCTTCGGCGCCGATCAATCGGATTCTCCGGCCATTGACCTGCTGGAGCCGTCCCACGGGGACTCCCTTCGGTCGTCTTGCCGCGGCAAAGCACATCCTGCTACCCTTGGGCGCTTATAGTGCATCATTGAATCGAACCGCCATGCATCCCGACTATCTCGAAAAAATCCTCAAGGCCCGCGTCTACGACGTGGCGATCGAATCGCCGCTCGAGGCGGCGCCCATATTGTCCGCGCGCCTTTCCAACACTTTGTTGCTCAAGCGCGAAGACATGCAGCCGGTATTCTCGTTCAAGCTGCGCGGCGCGTACAACAAAATGGTGCAATTGCCTCCCGCCAAGCTGAAACGCGGGGTCATCGCCGCCTCGGCCGGCAACCACGCCCAGGGCGTGGCGCTGGCGGCGCAGCGCCTGCACTGCAAGGCGGTGATCGTGATGCCCGTGACCACGCCGCGGATCAAGGTCGATGCAGTGCTGGCGCGTGGCGCCGAGGTGCTGCTGCAGGGTGATTCCTACGACGAGGCTTACCGCCATGCGCTCAAACTGGAGAAGGCGCGCAAGCTCACCTTCGTGCATCCCTACGACGATCCGGACGTGATCGCAGGCCAGGGCACCATAGGCATGGAAATCCTGCGCCAGGCAAAGACGCCGATAGACGCGATTTTCGTCGCCATCGGCGGCGGCGGGCTGATCTCGGGCATCGCCGCCTACGTCAAGCGCCTGCGCCCGGAGATCAAAATCATCGGTGTGCAACCGGTGGATTCGGACGCCATGGCGCGCTCGCTCAAGGCCGGCCGGCGCGTGCGCCTGGCGCAGGTGGGCCTGTTTGCCGACGGCGTGGCGGTGAAGCAGGTGGGCAAGGAAACCTTCCGCCTGTGCAAGCAACTGGTCGACGAGATCATCCTGGTCGACACCGACGAGACCTGCGCCGCGATCAAGGACGTGTTCGAGGAAACGCGCTCCATCCTCGAACCCGCAGGCGCCTTGGCGATTGCCGGGGCCAAGGCCTATGTGGAGAAGAAGGGCGTGCGCGGGGAGACCCTGGTCGCGGTGGCCTGCGGCGCCAACACCAATTTCGACCGCCTGCGCTTCGTCGCCGAGCGCGCCGAGGTGGGCGAGCACCGCGAGGCCATCCTCGCCGTGACCATTCCCGAGCGTCCCGGCAGCTACAAGAAATTCTGCGCCACGCTGGGGGCGCGCAACGTCACCGAGTTCAACTATCGCATCGCCGGTTCGAGCGAGGCGCATGTGTTCGTCGGTGTCGAGGTGCACGACCGCGACGAGACCGCGCGGTTGATCCGCAAGCTACGGCACCACGGCCTGAAGACCATCGATCTCTCCGACAACGAGATGGCCAAGCTGCACGTGCGCCATCTGGTCGGCGGACACGCAGCCCTGGCAAAAAACGAACTGTTGTACCGCTTCGAGTTTCCGGAGCGACCGGGCGCGCTGATGCGCTTCCTGAACAGCATGCGCCCCGACTGGAACATCAGCTTGTTCCATTACCGCAATCATGGCGCCGACTACGGCCGCGTGCTGGTGGGCATGCAGGTGCCGCCTAAGGAAATGGCGCAGTTCCGCCGCTTTCTGCATGACCTGGGCTATCCGTTCTGGGACGAGAGCAAGAACCCGGCGTACACGCTGTTCCTTGGCTGAAGCGCCGCCCCGGCCGGGGCAAATCAGGGCGCGCTCGTGCGGTCGATTACCTGCCGCGATAGCCGGCTTCGCGCTGGTGGCGGATGGCGACGATGCGGACGAGGTCTTCCACCGGTGCGTGTTCGTAGAGCGCAACGTAGCCCGACTCCCCGTGCGAGATGATGAGTTCCCTCAATGCCGAACCAGCGCCGGTCGGGCGGCCGATCGCCGGGTGTGCTTCCAGGATGAGTACGGCGCTGCGCACCGCCTCGATGTGCGCCAAGGCGGTGGCCGGATCGCGCGCGTAATTGAAATCGAAAATCTGCTCCAGGTCGTCGAAAGCTTCTTCGGCGAAAACGATCATGGTGTCCTGCGCAGCTTCGGGCGCGCCGGGGTCCCGCCCTTGCCGCGGGCGTCCAGATAAGCAAATACCTCAGTGGCGGAGATGCTCTTGCCCGATTTCTTCATGCGCGCGAGCCGGCGCTGCGCTTCCGTTATAAACGCCGCGCGCGCCTCCTCGGCATCGACCTTGTCGCGGATGGCTTCCAGCATGAAGGCGTGTGCGGTGGTGTCCTGTGCGCCGGCGAGGCGGTCAACGCGTTTCTTCACATCATCGGGAACCCGCAGGGAAACGGCCATGGGCGCACCTTGTATCACAAATGAGATACTGCGATATTAGCCGCGCAACCGCAGAGGGTCAAGCGCCGGAGAGGATCCTAGCCGCCAGCCGGATCGTCCCCGAAATATCCCGGTGCCAGTTCGTCCGCGTAACACACCGGCGAACTGAGGCTCGATCCCTTCGCCGCGCTCGGCACGCCGAGGAACTCGAGCTTGTCCCCGTCGCGCCGGTATACCCCGCGTTCGGTGACGACATAGTCCACCGGGATATCCCAGGGTTGCGGCTGGATGGTCTCGATCGCCGCGAGCTCAAATGTGACGCCGATCACTGTGGGCCTGCGTTGTTTCAAGGCCTCCAGCGTGCGGTCGAAAAAACCGCCGCCGTAGCCGAGGCGATAGCCCTGCCGGTCGTAGCCGTTCATCGGCAGCAGCACGGTGTCCGGCGCGAGTTCGGCGCCCGCCTTGGGGTAGGGGATGTCGAGTTTGCCTACGGCCATTTCCACGCCTGGATGCCATTCGCGGAACACCAGCGGCGCCTTCGGCGCGACCACCACCGGCAGCGCCGTGACCGCGCCCTGCTGGCGCAGGCGGTGCAGCAGATGGCGCGCGTCGTACTCGTTCCGGATCGGCCAGCAGAACGCCACCACCCCCCGGGCCAGCCCCGGGAACCCGTACTGCAAATGCCGGTCCATCTCTGTACGCCAGGCCTGTAGCCGCTCTGCGGGCACTGCCTGCCGGCGCGCGAGCAATTCGCGCCGCAGTTCCTTGCGCCAGGCCATCAACTCAGCGTGCTGCATATATTTGACGCGCGTCATCCATCTGGTCTGTGGAGCGTTTATACTATTCTCATCATGGGCTTACCTACCGGAATCACTATAACACCGATGCTGCGTGCGCTGCTGCTGGCGCTCGCCCTGGTGCCGCTTGCGCCGCAGGCTAGCCCGTCGCGCCCGCAGACCTCGGAGGAGATATTTCTCGCCGCCCGCGCGGCGGTGCGCGCTGGCGACTACAACAAGCTCGCTCGCTACGACGCGCAACTGCAGGGCTACCTGCTCGAGCCCTATGTCAATTCCTGGCTGCTGCGCCAGCGTCTGGAGGATGTTCCCGCGGAGGAAGTGCGTGTGTTCCTCTCGAATCAGAAGGGGAGCTTGCTCGCGGAGCTGGTGCGCAGGGATTGGCTGAAGGCGCTGGGCAGGAAGCAGCAGTGGGAAATGTTCCGCGCCGAACTTCCTCTGCTGGTGAGCGACGACAACGAGATCATCTGCTACGCGCTGCAGGCGCGCTGGCAGCAGCAGGACGCCTCGGCGCTGGCCGAAGTCCGCGTACAGTGGTACGCGCCGCGCGAGCTGCCCGAGGGCTGCGTGCCGCTGGCCGAAGCGCTCATCGCCAGCGGCGAATTCACCAGCCGCCAGGTGTGGGAACGCGTGCGCCTGTTGCTCGAGGCCGGGGCGGTCAGCGCCGCGTGGCGTGCCGCCGAGTATTTGCCGGCGCAGGAAGCGCTGGAGCGCAGCCGTCTTTTTGCAGTGGCCGCCGGACCGCAGCGCTTTCTCGACGACAAGAAGAAAAACCTGTCGCAGCGCGCGGTGCGCGAGCTCACCATGTTCGCCTTGCACCGCCTGGCGCGCAGCGATCCGCCCGCGGCCGCGGCGATCTGGGATGCGAAACTGCGCGCGCATTTTTCAGCCGAGGAACAGGGTTATGTCTGGGGCCAGCTTGCGCTGCAGGCGGCGCGGCGCAACCTGCCCGAAGCGCTCAAGTGGTACGCTCATGCCGAGACCGCGCGCGCCCCGCTCACCGAAGAACAACTCGCCTGGCGCCTGCGCGCCGCGCTGCGCCAGGGAGATTGGAACGAGGTCAGGATTAGCGCGGAAATGATGTCGCCGCTGCAAAGGAATGAACCGGCCTGGATTTACTGGCAGGGGCGCGCGGCGCAGGCGCTGGGAAATCCGGCCGGGGCGCGGACGCTGTTTGAGCGCATCGCCGGCGAGCACCACTTCTACGCCCGGCTCGCCGCGGAGGAACTGGGGCTCGCCTTTACCGTGCCGAGCAAGGGTTATACGCCCACGGCGGAAGAGGTGGCCGCGATTGCGCGCGAACCCGGCTTCGCGCGCGCGCTCGCGCTGTATCAACTGGGCCAGCGTTTCGAGTCGGCGCGTGAATGGATCTGGTCGATACGCGGCATGGACGACAAACAGCTTTTGGCCGCGGCGGAGTTCGCGCGCCAGAACGAAATGTTCGACCGCGCCATCAATACCGCAGACAAGACGCTGGCGCTGCACGATTTCAGCGTGCGCTATCTCGCGCCTTATCGCGAGGCGCTGGGCGAGAACGCGCGCGCGCAGCAGCTGGAGGAGGCCTGGGTGCTCGGGCTGGTGCGCCAGGAGAGCCGTTTCATCTCGGCGGTCAAGTCCTCGGCCGGCGCGGCCGGCCTGATGCAGCTCATGCCGGCGACGGCCAAGTGGGTGGCGCATCGCATGGGCATGCAGGACTATTCCTGGGCGCGGGTGACCGACACCGGCGTCAACGCGGCTTTGGGCACCTACTATCTGCGCCACGTTCTCGACGACCTCGACGGCAATCCGGTGCTGGCGGCCGCGGCTTATAATGCAGGGCCGGGCCGGGCGCGCAAATGGCGCGATAGCCGTGCCCTGGAAGGCGCGATTTACGCCGAAACCATACCGTTCAACGAAACCCGGGATTACGTCAAGAAAGTGATGAACAACACCATGTATTACGCAGCCATCCTCGGCGAGCCGGTGCGCACCCTGAAGGCGCGCCTCGGCGTCATCGCGCCGCGCGGCGGTGGCGGCGATCGCCTCGTGGCGCAGCGCGAGGCCGCCCAAGGAGAACCGCAATGAAACCGGAACGCGTCGCCGTCCTCGGCGGCAGCGGCTTTATCGGCCGCCATGTGGTGCGCCTGCTGGCAGAGCAAGGCAAGCGGGTGGTCGTGACCACGCGCCGGCGCGAACGCGCCAAGCATTTGCTCATGCTGCCCACGGTGGAGGTGGTGCAGACGGACGTGCGCGATCCGGCGCAGCTCGCCGCCGTATTGCGCGGCTGCGACGCCGTGATCAATCTGGTGGGCGTGCTGCAGAGCCGGCCGGGCGAGCCCTACGGCGTCGATTTCCGGCGCGTGCATGCCGAGTTGCCGCGCGATCTCGCGGCTGCGTGCGAGCATTTGCATATTCCGCGCCTGCTGCACATGAGCGCGCTGAATGCGTCGAGCAAGGGGCCCAGCGCCTACCTGCGTTCCAAGGGCGACGGCGAGAACTGGATGTTCGCCGAGGGCAAGCGGCTGGCGATCACGGTGTTCCGCCCCTCGGTGGTGTTCGGCCCGGAAGACAGCTTCCTCAACCTGTTCGCCCTGATGCAGCGCTTTCTGCCGGTGGTGCTGCTCGCCTGTCCCGAGGCAAAATTCCAGCCGGTCTACGTCGAAGACGTGGCGCGCGCCATGGTCCAGGCGCTCTCCGAGCGCGACAGCTTCGGCAAGAGCTACGATCTGTGCGGGCCGAAAGTCTACACCCTGCGCGAGTTGGTCAAATTCGCCGGCCGCGCGAGCGGCCATGCGCGACCCGTCATCGGCCTCAGTCCCAAGTATTCCATGCTGCAGGCCTGGATCATGGAATGGCTGCCGGGCAAGTTCATGAGCCGCGACAACGTGCTGTCGATGTCGCTCGACAGCACCAGCGCCGCGCCGTTTCCGTTCGGCATCCAGCCCGCCGCCATGGAGGCGGTGGCGCCGGTCTACCTGCGGGGGACTTACGTGCGCTCGCGCTTCAGCCTCCTGCGAGCTTGCGCCGGCAGAAAGACGCGCGTAGCGTGAAGCCGCTCAAGCTCGCAATCGCCAACAAGAACTACTCGTCCTGGTCGATGCGGCCCTGGGTGCTGCTGACGCAGGCCGGCATCGTGTTCGAGGAAATCCAGCTCAAGTTCAGCGATACGGGCAAGGTGCACGGCATAGAGCCCTACTCGCCGACGCGCCAGGTGCCGGTGCTGATCGTCGGCGCGGAACCGGTGTGGGATTCGCTCGCCATCTGCGAAACGGTGGCCGAGATGTTTCCGGAAAAGCGGCTGTGGCCGGCCGATGCGCGCGCGCGCCAGATCGCGCGTTCCGTTTGCGCCGAAATGCATGCCGGTTTTCGCAAACTGCGCGGCGCCATGCCGATGAACATTCGTGCGTCGCTGCCGGGCAAGGGCATGAGCCCGGAGGTGCAGCCTGACATCGATCGCATCGTGGAAATCTGGGAATCCTGCCGCGCGCGGCACGGCGCGGGCGGGGAGCTGATGTTCGGACAATTCGGTGTCGCCGACGCGTTTTATGCGCCGGTGGCCACGCGCTTCCTGACCTACGCGGTTCCATTGCCGCCGGTGGCGCAGCGCTACGCCGACGCGCTGCTTGCGCTTCCCGCGATGCAGGACTGGATGGCGCAGGCGCGCCGCGAATCCGAGTTCGTGCGCGCCGACGAGCCTTATGCCTAAGCCCGGGCCGGCCCCTTAACAGGCTCCCGGTGAAGATTTACGCGGTCGGCGGAGCGGTTCGCGACGAACTTCTCGGACTTCCGGTCCAAGACCGCGATTTTGTCGTGGTCGGCGCCACCCCCGAAGACATGATCCGCCTCGGCTACAAGCCGGTGGGCAAGGATTTTCCGGTGTTCCTGCATCCCGGGACACACGAGGAATACGCGCTGGCGCGCACCGAGCGCAAGACGGCGCGCGGCTACAAGGGTTTCCAGGTCCATGCCGCGCCCGATGTGACGCTGGAGGAGGACTTGTCGCGGCGCGACCTAACCATCAACGCCATCGCCCGCGACCAGCAGGGACGACTGATCGACCCCTATGGCGGCGCGGCCGACCTGAAGCGCGGCGTGCTGCGCCACGTGAGCCCGGCATTTGCCGAAGACCCGGTGCGCATCCTGCGCGTGGCGCGCTTCGCCGCGCGCTTCGGTTTCAAAGTGGCGCCGGCCACGCTGCGCCTGATGCGCGCGATGGTCGACGCCGGCGAAGCCGACGCCCTGGTGGCCGAGCGCGTATGGCAGGAACTGGCCGTCGGACTGATGGAGGCGGCGCCGTCGCGAATGTTCGCCTTGCTGCGGCGCTGCGGCGCGCTCGCCCGCGTAGTGCCGGAGCTGGAGGCGGCCTGGGCCGACCGCGCGCAGTTTGCGCGATCGCAGCGCGCGCTCGACTACGCCGCCGGGCAGGGCCAGGTGCTGGAAGTGCGCTACACGGTGCTCGCTTGCGCGCTCGCGGTCCTCGACGAGCCCGAGCCCGGGTTGCGCCGCATGAGTTTGCGCCTGCGCGTACCGGCCGACGCGCGCGACCTGGCCGTGCTCGCGTTGCGCCACCGCGAGCAAGCCGCGCTCGGTGCGAAGCTCGACGCCGGCGCGATCGTCGCTTTGCTCCAGTCCTGCGACGCCTGGCGCCGGCCGGCGCGCTTCGGTCTGCTGTTGCAGGCGGCCGAAAGCTGCGCTGGCGGCCGTGCGCGCAGCAGCGCCGCGTCGACGCGGCTGCTTGCGGCGTTGCGCGCCGCGCGCGACATCGACGCCGGCGCCATCGCGGCAAGTGTCTCCGAGCCGCACAAGATCGCGGCGCGGCTGCGCGCGGCGCGCGTGGCCGCGGTGAAATCCGCGCTCGGTCCAAGCTAGGTTTGCCGCCGCAGAATTCACAGGCATGAAGTCCGAGGTCGCGATGCGCGACAAACTGCGCGGCCTGCAGGCGCGCCGTTTCGACTAGCCTGCGTCCGTATCGCGCAGGCGCTTGTGCAGTCTGACCGGCTCGATCCGCGCTTTGCGCATGCGGATATTGAGCATCTCCACGGCGACGGAGAAGGCCATCGCAAAATAGATGTATCCCTTAGGAACGTGCACATCGAATCCCTCGGCCGTCAGCGTGGCGCCGACCAGGATCAGAAACGAAAGGGCGAGCATCTTGATCGTGGGGTGCTCGTCAACAAAATCCCCTATGGACTTTGCCGCCATCAGCATGACCGCAACCGCGAGAACGATGGCGATCGCCATGATGGAAACGTGCTCGACCAGTCCGACAGCCGTGATGACCGAATCCAGTGAAAACACCACATCCAGAACCGCGATCTGCGCCAGCACCATTCCCAGGCTGGCGGCAACGACCGCGGCGCCGCGGTCTTCCAATCCTTCCAGGCTGTTATGGATTTCATGCGTCGCCTTGAACAGCAGGAACAGGCCGCCCCCGATCAACACGAGATCGCGTCCCGAAATCGCCTGGTTCCACAGCGTGAACCACGGTTCGGTGAGTCCCATCACCCAGGAAATGGAGAACAACAAAGCCAGGCGCGCAATCATGGCGAGACCCAGGCCGATCTTTCTCGCGAAAGCGCGCTGATTCTGGGGCAGGCGGCCCACTAGAATCGAGAGAAAAATAATGTTGTCGATGCCCAGTACGATCTCCAGCGCGGTCAGCGTGGCCAACGCTATCCATGCCTCGGGGCTTGCGATCCATTCAAACATCAGCGTGTCCCATTCGGTGGTCCGGCTAAGAACTTATTTCAAGATGAGGGGATACATCCCCTCAACTCCCCTAAATTGGAGGCCATTTCGGTAATTCTGAAATGCCTCTAAGGTTGTTTCTTCGCCTTCAGCATATTGCGGCGCTCTTTTTCCTCCTCCCTGATGTGGCTTAGCGCCTTCGCATCCGGGTCTTTCCACGTGCCTCCCGCGGCGCGCGCCATATATGCGGTCGCGCGTGCGAATTCCTCGAGCGAGAGGTCCGCCTTCCCTCCCTTGGCGGGCATGCCGCGTACACCCACCCAGGCGTGGGCGGTCAGCACAGACTGTCCCTCCTTGATCAGCGCAGCCCACTTCTTCCTGTCACCAAACTTTGGCGCCCCCGCCGCTCCGGTGGCGTGACAGGCGAAACAAGTCTCCTTGTAGACTTGCTCTCCGGTCTTAAGTTCCTGCGCAGAGAGATCGGCGGGAAGTCCGGCACCGAGCAATAAGACAGCAAGCGATGCTGTGATTTGAAGAATGGACAATTCAGTTGCATGTCCGGAATTCATGTGAAACTCCTTTTGCTATCCAGGGTGCGCGCAGGCCGCGCGCCCAAGCGGAATTCTAGCCGAACGCAACCGGCCCGCGTTCCGGATTTTGGTTCTGCGCCTCCCCGGCGCCGCAGCGTCCGACCGCCCCGTCTTGTAACAGTTTGTTGCCGCGGTAGGCTGCAGCGCCGGGGCCGCGTTATTGGTCATGCCTAAGTTCATTATTGGAGGATAGCCATGTTCAAGCGCAGCCTGATCGCCGCACTCATCCTGATTCCTGCCGCCGGTTTTGCGGCGGACAACACCGCAAGCGCAAAGCCCCCGCGAACCACAGCGCACTTCAGCAAGGCAGACGCCAACGCCGACGGCAGTCTGTCGCGCGCCGAATTCGACAAGGCCATGCCGCGTCTCGCGGGCAAGTTCGACAGCATGGACAGCAACAAGGACGGCCAGCTTTCGCGCGACGAGTTCAGCGCATGGAAAAAGGCGCACCGGGGCGAGCGCCAGTTGAAGGCGGCCGATCGCTTCCGCCACGCGGACGCCGACGGCGATGGCGCCATCAGCCGTGCCGAAGCCGAAAAGCATGCGCCGCGGCTGGCGAAGAAATTCGATCGCATCGATCGCGACCGGGACGGCAAGCTGACCCGGGACGAACTGCGCGCCTATCGCGAAGCCAGGCGCGGCCGCAAGGACACCGCGCCGGCCGGCGCCTAGCGCAAGCGGGTGCTTAAGAGAGAGCGCGGGGCGGCGCCCTGCGCCCGATCAACGCTCAGATCAAGCGCCCGAGCAGGGTCAGCGCGAGCGACAGCAGGAGGGTGGTGGTGAAGGGCAGGTAATAGTCCCGGCCCCGGCGCCGCAGGGTGATGTCGCCGGGCAGCCGCCCGAGTCCGTATTTCCTCAGCCAGGGCGAACACAAGGTCAACACGGCCAGCGCGACGATCAGGGTCAGAAGCCACTTCAGCATCGAATCATTGTAAACTGCCCGCGACAAGAACGAACGAAAGCGGGGAAAAAAATGATCGATCTGTACACTTGGAAGACGCCCAATGGCCGCAAGGTTTCGGTGATGCTCGAGGAATGCGGCCTGCGCTACAACACGCACGCCATCGACATCGGCAAGGACGAGCAGTTCACCCCGCAGTTTCTCGCGCTCAACCCGAACGGAAAGATCCCCGCCCTGGTGGACTCCGAGGGTCCGGACGGAAAACCCATCACCCTGTTCGAATCGGGCGCGATCCTGGTCTACCTCGCGGGCAAGACCGGCCGGTTTCTGCCCGCGTCCGACCGGGGCAAGTACCTCGCCTTGCAGTGGCTGATGTTCCAGATGGCCGGGGTCGGGCCGATATTCGGCCAGGTGCACCATTTCTTGCGCGCGGCCAAGGAGCAGGTGCCGTATGCGATCGGGCGCTATTCCAAAGAGAAAGACCGCCTCTACGGCGTATTGGACCGGCGTCTGGGCGAAGCTGCGTATCTCGCCGGCGAATATTCCATTGCCGACATCGCGACCTATCCCTGGGTGGCGCGGCACGAGTGGCACAAGACCGAGCTCAGCAGTTTTCCCAACGTCAAGCGCTGGTATGACGCCATCAGCGCGCGCCCTGCAGTGCCGCGCGGCATGGCAATTCCGGCCTAGGCGCCGGGAACGCGATGGGCGCGCCCGCCGGCTCGAAAGCCGCGGACCAGCTGGAAATCATCGAGGCCAGCCCGCCCAAGAAAGGCAGAAAAGGCGGCGGCGCCCGGCCGCTTCTGTTCGTGCACGGCGCTTTTGCCGGGGCCTGGTGCTGGGCTGAGCACTTCCTGCCCTATTTCGCGCAGCAGGGTTTTCGCGCCTGCGCTGTCAGCCTGAGCGGTCACGGCGACAGTCCCGGACGCGAGCGCCTGGACTGGCTTTCGATCGACGACTATGTGAATGATCTGGAGCAAGCGGTCAGCACCGTCGGCGGCGATCCGGTCATAGTCGGGCATTCCATGGGTGGTTTCGTGGTGCAGAAATATCTCGAGCGCGCCTCGGCTCCCGGGGTGGTGCTTATGGCGTCGGTGCCGCCGCAGGGCCTGGTGTCGTCTTCGCTTGCGCTGGCATTTTCCAATCCACGCCTGTTCTCGGACGTGAACGCCATGATGCATCACGGCCGGGTTTCGCTGGACGCCCTGCAGCAGGTGCTCTTCGCCCATCCGGTCGAGGTGGAAACGCTGCGCGCCTGTTACCGCCGCATGCAGCCGGAATCCCAGCGCGCGATGTGGGACATGACTTTTTTCAACCTGCCGCATCTGCGGCGCGAGCGCTGTCCGCCGCTGCTGGTGCTGGGGGCGGAATGCGACATTCTGGTGCCCGCGCCCCAGGCCGAGCAGGCCGCGAGCTACTACGGCACCGAGGCGGAGATTTTTCCCGGCATGGGCCATTTGATGATGCTCGAAACCGACTGGCAGAAAGTCGCCGACCGCATCGTCGAGTGGATGAAGGCGAGCAAACTCGATCGAGTTTAGAGCATGGCAGGCTTTTATTCTCTGTCGCTGAATCTTTCGCAATTGTCATTCCGAGACCGAAAGTCGAGGAATCTGCTTCTTGTTTGTTTCAGCCGAGTCGAGACATCTCCACACAGCCAACACTCTCAAACATTAAGAACCACGTAACCGGCGTAGCGCCTGGCTCTCAGCTAGATTCAAGTGCCGAAATTGGCAAGCAAGTCTTAGACTAGATTCCTGCCGTAGCGAGCCGCGAGCCCAGCCAAGGACATGTTTTCGGTAACTGCATCGTGCGGCATCAGTACGTTATGCCATGGTTTTCCACCGTAGTTTCCAGATCCATGTGAGTTCTGGTTTTTGTTTGCCTATTCCGATTTCAACTCCGAAACCGCGCTACCAAAGCGCCTGAGCTACGCTCGCGCGTACCGGTAATTGCCCTTTATCTGCTGAGCAAGGTACTGCCCCTTGGATGAGGCACTCCGCATGCCATTGAAGACGTGGTCTGGAACGTCGAAGTAGTCGTAGACGCTTCCATTCTTGAACTCGATCTTCAGGACTCTACTAGCCTCGTCATACGCGAATCGGGCGACGTTCGAAGACTCAGGCGTATCGATCCAATCCATTGTTCACTCCTCGTTGTCGGGATCAGGAAGTGCCGCCACGGCAACTGGTGGCACCTTGTGTTGGTAGTGCGGATCTTGTTTGCGCCACTGCCGCACCATAGCCGGGTAATCTGTAGGATCGCGCGGCTGCCCCCAGCCACCGGGGCCGTCATAGCCTTCAGTCGGATTGCCGTGCTCAACGACTTTCGGATCGACACTATCTGGTCGTCGGTGGGGCGGCGGCGGAGATATCAACGTACGCACCGGCAGACTGACAGCCTCCCCAACAATGATCGCCTCGCCGGTTCGAAGAACAGGCAACATATCAAAGAGGCCCTTCAAATTGTCAGACGCGGCACTTGTGACATGCCCTCTGTCGGTATCGTTAGCGAGACGCATCGCGAACATGGTTCCACACTGGGAGAGGATGGTCGAGTCAATTTCAGAAGGTCGCTGGCTAACGATCATCATCCCTACGCCGTACTTGCGTCCTTCCTTGGCGATCCGCCGCACGGCAGCAGCAGCCGAACCAGAGTTGTCGCTGGATAGATAGGTATGAGCCTCCTCCAGAACCACGAACAAGGGACGCAGCCTGCCACCCTCAGGCAAGTCTCTAGCCCAGAATATCGCATCGTAGAGAACGCGCAGAAGCGCGCCGATCAGATCATTGAGTACCGAAGATGGTATGCCAGAAAGGTCGAGAATCGTTATCGGCTGAGGTCCACCAATCCACCCTGCGAGTAGGGTATCCAGATCCTCAACTATCTTGCCATCGATATCAGGTAGCCAATCGCCGGGGTTAAACAGGAAAGCCAAGCGTGGATCTCGCAGCCGTGATGCTAGCCCTGCAAGTTGCTGCCTCATGCCAAGCGGATCACGACCTTGCTGGACCCGCTCAGGGGCAGGACCAGTAGTCTTCACCGTCCGATACAGCGGCGGCGTTACAGACATGGCGTCGCCCAACTGTAGTGGCTGGTTGTCTGGCCCAAGAAAGTAGGCTGGAATGACTTCGTCCGCGGCACCACCCGGTCTAGGTATAAATGTCTGATGCTCGCGGATATGCAATTCAAACCACAGCTTGTGCAAACAGAACGGGATCGGCGAGTCGACCGTTACCCGTGACTCCTCGACGCCGTCTCTTGGGTAACTCGCCAAACCCGCCTTCTTGAGCTGCACGATCGCTTCGGCAACTGCCGCGGTCTGCGCGTCGTTCAGCCGACCAAAGGCGAGCGCTACCAACTCTTCAAAGCTCAAAGCCCAGAACGGGATGACCAATGCGCTTTGATTCTTGGAAGCTTGGACCGCAACCCGAAAGACCGAAGCCCTGTCCGCGAGAGCATTTGCGTACTCGCCGTGGATATCGAGCACGACGATGCGCGCGGACGGGTACCGCGTCGGCTCGGATAGCGCCGTCAATAGCCCCGCCACGGTGGTTGACTTGCCTGAGCCGGTTGTCCCCACTACAGCACAGTGCCGGGTGACCAGCTTATTGATGTTTACTAGGGCAGGAATCGATTCGGCGCTGGCGAGATGCCCGACCGACACGAAATCTTGGGGATCGCCCGATCCGTAGATCGCAAGAAGGTCGGCTTCGGTAACAATATGGACCCGGTCTTCGATCGTTGGATGTTGGGAAATACCGCGCTCAAACCGTCCGCCGCGTTGGCCTTCGCCGACCATCTGCACCTTGACCCAGCGATTGCCGTAGACCTTTCGGCCCTCGTCTCGCTCTGGCGCTGCCCCGGCCCCTACTTGGGAAACGACCCCATAGAGATCGACGAATCCAAGGGGAATGCGGACGAAGCTACCTACCTGTCCAATGCGATATCCTTCGCCATGAACAAAGCCGAGCCCAGTCACGGTCTCATCACTCAACTCGACCGTTATCGTCGCTCCATGAACGTCTTGAACCGTTCCGATAAATGTAGGGTCACGCTCCATCTATAACCACCGGCTCGTTATCGGAGCGAAATAGCTGTTGCGCGAGAAAATTTCCGAAATGCTTGAAATCACCAAGAAGAAACTCGCAATTTATTGACGTTACAGGATTACCTGGCGTCAAATCCTTCTTGATGACGCTGACCCCGTGCATCGGGTGACCGGTTTGCTCATCGGCACGCCAATCTCGCTCCACCGTGCCGAGGACAGCACCGTCCGAAGCCAAGACGCTTAGGTTCGGGTGCATGCGTGCTTTAGTAAGCGCATCTGCATACCCTGAACGAACGCCATAGACTAGTCCGAAGCAAATGGCGGTTGGGTTGCTTCTCAGTCCATGCAAAATGACTTCGTTCAAATGCTGGTCGGTATAGGAATATCCACAAGTCACTAGCACTGCCTGGCCCCGTGCCAGAAACTCACGCAGTCGGTCAAGCATCGCGAGATAGGGCATGCGCCGACTTTGGTCATACTTCAAGTGAGACGGATAGATCATCTGCCGGTCACCTGCTGAAAATCCTTCGCGGCGCACGACTTCATCGTTCGGCGTGCGCCACCAGTTTACCGACCCATGCACCTTCCACAATCGGCTCCATCTTGGCGGAAGCGAATCGTTCTCCATCGATGTGAGATCAAAGAACGCTTGCTTCGATCCAACGAAACCATCAAAGTAAGGGATCTTGTGGACTTCCATTGCTTGCTCGACCAACAGGTCGTAATTAGGCGTGAATATCTCAATCGGATGTGCCCGATGGATTCCGCCAATCCATGTCGCAAGCTGATGGTATGGAGTGCTTGACTCTGGCAACGGCACTCCGACTACCGAAGTGGTAATTGTGCAAATCTCGGCATCCAGCGCAAATAATGTGGCTTTGTCGAGGCCATCGATGTTCCCGTCCCGTACAACATCTTGAAGTGCACGAATGTGGCTAAGAATGTCTTCAATCGTTGGATTGGCCGGTGCTCCGCTCTTGAAGCGCTCCAACAAAACAGCATATTTGCTCTTGAGTATTTTTGATTTGCTCAGTGTTTCGTTGACCAGCCCTGTAAGGCCTCGAATATCTGGAATCAACGGCTTCGTTCCATCGCCGTCAGGGATACGAACTGAAACGGGACACCCAGCACCAAGGAGAAATGCGATGCGCATCTTGTCCGGTGCAAGCGCCTGCTGCAGAAGAGCAGATTGCCGATAGGGGCAGTGAAATTGTGTGCTCATGAGTTTGTCAAGGCTTTTGTCACCCCGGTGCCTGTTTCCGGCGCTTGTAGTTCAAGCCCCTCGATCTCTTGCAGCGATTTGCCCGCGATGCCTTGCAAGTCGCCATACATCCCCACCGTCGCCCCCATCACCCGCTCAATCTGCTCCTCGCGCTTTGCCCATTGTTTCATGATTGCCTTTCGCTCCTTGTCCAGATCTTCCTGCATCGTCGAAAACGCCTCAACGATGGCCTCGACCCGCTGACGGAAACGAGGGCCGGTGAGGTACTGGTAAACCATTTCGGTTTTGGTCTGCTGTCCTTCGGAAGACTGGCGCGCTAGGGCCACTTCCAGCAGTGATTGGCGCAGGATAGCCGCTACCGGCAATGCTGCGCGGGGGTGGGTTACCCAGACGCCATCCACCATTTCAAAGGTCTCAACGCCTTTCGGCAGTGTCTGGCTCACGATCACGGCGATTTCTGCTTTCGCGGTGCGCTGGTCCTCGCGCAGCTTGGTTAGCCAGCCGTCGCTCCAGTTTTTCGTGCGTTTCGATTCCCACAGAATAGTGCCGCTGGCCTGACCGCCCGTGCTGACAACTCGCTGCAGCACGTCCCCACCAAATTCCCCCTTTGGCACCGGTTCGATGGAATCGAACGGAAACTTGCTCCTCAACAGGTCCTCAAGTTCCAATTCCAGCACTTCCCCCTGCAATTGCTGCGAGCCCTGCTCGGACCGGCGCTTGAGTTCTTCTATTTTTTGCTGCATCGAAGCGATGGTCTGGTCTTTCTCCTTTACTTTGAGATTCAGCTCGTCTTCCGCTTCCTTCTTTGCTGCTTGCCTGGTAACGGCGAGCCCCTCTTGTATGCCTTTTTGAACTGTCAGATCCACTTCGCGTTTGGCGTCATCGAGTTCGCGTTGTTTCTTGATCAGTTCAGCTTGCGCATTTTGCGCTTCGGCCAGTTTTACATCGCGCTGTTTCAACACCTCTTGAAGTTCGGTTAGCTCCCGCGCCTTCTGCTCCAAATCGGTTGCCGCCGCCTGCTTGGCTTTCCTGGTCTCATCCGCCGTAATTCTTGCGCGATCCTTTTTCAGTTGCTCCTCAACCTGATTGGCCACCTGTTCATCGAGAGCGGTCTTGGCTTGCGCAAGCTGCTTTTCTTTTTCGCGCATCGCCTGCTCGCGTTTGGCGATGTCGCTGTCCTTCTGAGTGAGCTGTTGTTCATATTGCTTGCGAACGGCCTCGATCAGCGGCGCGGCCAGCGACTCCGTGAGCTTGAACTCGGTCTTGCAATTCGGGCATACGATGGTTTGTTCGGTCATGGCTCTTTCCTATCAAACGTCGGCGAATCAGCTTTTCTGAACGACGCTTCGCTTGTATAGGGTTTTGCTTCGCGACTCAAGCCTTATCGGGATCGCTCTCGGATTGGCCACCTAACAAACCGCCCGCATCGCGCTCGTCGAGTTCCAGCTTGGGTGTCGCGGTCTTGATCCGTTTTTCCACTTCCTTGATGTGCTCGGCGGGCGGAATGCTTTCTGGCGGGGTCCCGCCGATGCGCTTGATGGCGTCTCGGACCTCCTTGCCGACCTGCTCATGCGTATGGATGGCTTGCTGCTGGTTGCGAATGTTGTCTTGGGCGAGTTTGTCGCGGGTCTGGGTCATGCGAAACTGATTCGCCGCAAGTTCCGTGGCGTTCATCCGGTCCATCAGGTTTTCTTTCGCCGGAATGCCTTTCCTAGTCTTGATTGCATCGCGTCCAAGGCCGCCATATAGCCCCTTGTAACCGGCGTCGTGGAATACACCAAACATCTTATTTTGGACGCCGGCCTGCCGGGCGGCGCCGGACAATGCCTTGAATTCCTCACCGGTCTGTTTGCGCAGCTCAATCCGTTCGGTATCTGCGGCCAACTGGTCGGAGAGTTCCTGGCGACGGGTTTGGACGGCGAAATATTTCTGCGCTTGGGCGATTTCGGGCTTGCGCGGGTCACCGTTTTGGGCGATGAGGTAACAGGCGAAACGGGAGAGGTGGTAGTCCTGAACAACTTGTACCGCCCCCTTGCCGCCGGGGATCGGTTTGCCGGCACCGGCAAAGTGATGGTTCGAATCATTTCCAGATTCGCTACAAGATGTTATGGCGCGCTCGATGGCCTGCTCGAAGCGTCGCCACTGGCTGTAGCCGAGCATGGGTTGCAGGTCGCGTGCACTCCAGTATTCCGCTCCGTGCTGGTTGGTCTGCTTCAGGCCCTCGAACGAAGAGCCTCCAAGGGCAGGCAGTGATTTTTCACTCATGTCAGTCTCCTTGTCGCTTATCCAATAACGCCGCTCGCCCACAGGAACCAGCTAGCGCGGCAATTGGACGATGAAGCGCTCGACCCCAGCGAGCAGCATTTCGACCGCAATCGCGGTGAGCACCAGTCCCATCAGGCGTTCCACGGCGATCACGCCGCGCCTGCCGATCCAGTCGCTGATGCGCTGCGCGGAAATCATCACCAGCGTGGACACCAGCATGGCGACGCTCAGCGCCGCCACCCAATCCAGCACACGCTGCGGCTCGCGCGACACCAGCAGCAGCACCGTAGCGAGCGCGGAAGGTCCGGCAATGGCCGGGATCGCCAGCGGCACGATGAAGGTGCCGGTATCGCCGGTGTCGCCGAATATGCCCTCGGTGTGCGGGAACACCATGCGCAGTGCGATCAGGAACAGGATCAATCCGCCGGCGATTGCCAGCGCATGGTCCGACAGCCGCAGCAGATGCATGAATTTGTCGCCGCCGAACATGAAGGCGAGCAGCACCACGTAGGCAATGGCGCATTCGCGCAGTACCACCCTGGCGCGCAGCGGCGCGTCGACGTGTTTCAGCACCGAGATCACCAGCGGCATATTGCCGAAGGGGTCCATCACCAGGATCAGCAGAATGGTGGCGGAGACGATATCCATGGCAATACCTTAGCAGGCTGATGAAAAACACATCCCTAACATCACAATCTATCTCGACAGACTACCTTGGCTGCGGGAAGCGTTTTTCAGCAGCCCTAACTTGGGGGATATAAGAGGGGGCGTCGCCCCCTTTTTTCGACACCCACCTATAGCGCGTAGCGCCGATCGCCGCTGGCAAAGCCGACCAGCGGTTCGGCATAACCTTTGCCCAGCGCGATGACCTTGAACAATTCCCCCATTTCCGAGGGCGAGAGCAGCTGCTGCGCCGCCGCCGCTTGCGGCAGGTAGGCCGCCGCGTTTTCCGGTGGCGTGCGCAGCATGACGTCGGTGATGCCGCAATTGATCAGGAACTGCGCTTGGCCGGTGTAGCCCAGCAATTCCAGGCCGGCTTCGCTGCCTGCGCGCGCCACGGCGCTGAAATCGATATGGCTGGTGATGTCCTGCAATCCGGGCAGAAAAAAGGGATCGTCATGCGCGCGGTGGCGGTAGTGGCACATCAGCGTGCCCTCGCTGCGCTGCGCGTGGTAGTACTCGTGCTGCGGAAATCCGTAGTCGATAAGCAGGATCACGCCGCGCGTCATGGCTTGAGCCAGGCTGCGCACGAAACCGCAGGCCACCAGCTGGATTTCGGTCTGGTAGTCCTGAGGCAGCTGCAGCGCCTCGGCCGCGGCGCGCAACTCGGCGCCGGCCGGCCGCCAAGCCCAGTCAAAAGCGCCGTCCTTCAGCGCGATCCCCGCTTCCTCCACGCCGGAAGCGGTGGTCCTGACCATGTGCGCGGGCATGGCATCCAGAACCTCGTTGCCGATGATCAGTCCCTGATACAGCGTCGGCAGGCGGTTGAGCCAGATTACACGCTCCAGCAGCTGCGGCACCCGCTGGGCGAGCAGGTCGCGCTCGCGCTCGCGCAGGTCCGGACTGAGTTCGAGGATGTAGTAATTGCGCGGCAGCCGCCCCAGTTGCTCCAGTTCGGTCAGCAGGGCCGCAGCCAGGGCGCCCGAGCCGGCGCCGATTTCCAGTATCTGGTCGAGGCCCGATTCCAGCACCTCGGCCGCCTGGCGCGCCAGGGTCTGCCCGAACAGCGGGGTCATTTCCGGAGCAGTGGTGAAATCGCCTTCGCGCCCGAGTTTTCTCGCGCCGGCGGTGTAATAGCCCAGTCCCGGCGCGTACAGCGCGAGCTCCATATAGCGTGCGAACGGGATCCAGCCCGCATTGGCGGCAATCTCGCCGCGGATCAGCGCGGCCAGATGTTCGCTGTGCGCCAGGGCTTCGGCTGAAGGGGTGGGCAAATTGGACATATGGGGAATAGTGCGCGAATCCGGTAAAATCTTCAAATCATGTCGGCGCAACTGCACAACAAGACCATACTCGTCACCGGCGCGGCCAAGCGGGTCGGCGCGGCGATTGCGCGCCGGCTGCACCGCGCCGGCGCCAACCTGACGCTGCACTACCATGCATCGGAGCGCGAGGCCCACGCCCTGCAGTCCGAACTCAATCTGCAGCGCGCCCAATCGGTGATGCTGGTGAAAGCCGATTTGCTGGAAACCGCCGGACTCGCGGAAATCGTCAAGACCTGCGTGGAGCGCTTCGGTGCGCTCGACGCCCTGGTCAACAACGCTTCGGCATTCTACCCCACGCCGCTCGGGGCGATCACCGTCGCGGACTGGGACAAACTCGTCGGCGCCAATCTGAAGGCGCCCTTGTTCCTGTGCCAGGCGGCGGCGGCGCAGTTGAAAAAGAGCGCCGGCTGCATCGTAAACATCACGGATATCCACGCCGAACGGCCGCTGAAGAACTATGTGGTCTATAGCATCGCCAAGGCCGGCCTGGACGGCCTCACCAAGGCACTGGCGCGCGAATTGGGGCCGGAGGTGCGCGTGAATGCGGTCGCGCCGGGGCCGATCGTCTGGCCCGAGGACGGGTCTTACGACGAGGTGACGCGCCAGCGCGTGATCTCGCACACGCTGCTGAAGCGCATCGGCGAGCCGGACGACATCGCGCGCGCGGTGTACTACCTCATTGCCGAAGCGCCCTATGTAACAGGGCAGATCATCGCGGTCGATGGTGGCAGGAGCGTAAATCTCTAGCCATGAATGCGCCTGATCACAAGCAGCTCGAAAAACAGCGCCTCGAAGCCAACAAGCTGGAGAAGCGCCTGTGCCGCCTCACCGGACAGGCGATCGCCGATTTCAACATGATAGAAGCCGGCGACCGCGTGATGGTTTGCCTCTCCGGCGGCAAGGACAGCTACGGCCTGCTCGATGTGCTGCTCAAACTGCGCGCGCGCGCGCCGATCGATTTCGACATTGTCGCGGTCAATCTGGACCAGAAGCATCCGGGCTATCCGGCGCATGTCCTGCCCGATTACCTGAAGTCGCTGGGCATAGAATTTCGCATCGCGGAGCAGGACACCTATTCCACGGTCAAGCGCCTGATCCCGGAAGGCAAGACCATGTGCTCGCTGTGCTCGCGCCTGCGCCGCGGCGTGCTCTACCGGCTGGCGGGCGAACTGGGCGCCACCCGCATCGCGCTGGGCCATCATCGCGACGACATACTGGAAACGTTTTTTCTCAACCTGTTTTTTGGCGGCAAGCTGAAGGCCATGCCGCCGAAGCTGGGGTCGGACGACGGCAAACATGTGGTGATACGCCCGCTTGCCTACGTCAAGGAAAAGGACCTCGCACGCTACGCCGAGGTGCGCGCCTTCCCGATTATTCCCTGCGACCTCTGCGGCTCGCAGGATCACCTGCAGCGCAAGCAGGTGAAGCAGCTGTTGCGGCAATGGGAAAAGGAATTCCCGGGGCGGGTCGAAACCGTATTCAACAGCCTGCAGCGGGTCACGCCGTCGCATCTGCTGGATCGCACGTTGTTCGATTTTCCCGCCGTTACCGCCACCGGTGAGGCGGTCAAAACAGGCGATAAAGCCTTTGATGCAGAAGACTTTTCTTTCATCGCGCGGGCTGGGTTGAGGATAGACAAGGCGGACTAGTCGCGCGTAGAGCAATCTAAGTTTGTCAAACTCAGTTTGTCATGCTAGAATTTTTCGCATGAATTGCGCTGAACGACTGGTATCGATTTTTGGCAGCCAGGCCGAAGTGGCCCGGCGCTTCCGTCTGGATCGCGCCGTCGTTAATAACTGGGTCAAATCCGGTTACGTTCCGGCGCGCTGGGCGATGGAAGTCGAGCACGCCACCGAAGGCAAGGTCGCGGCGGTCGAAGTGCTCAACGAAGCCAATGCCAAGAAGCCGGTCCGAGTCAAATCGCGCCCCGACGATCTGTTCGGGTCGCATCTTCCAGGGAGTGACGCCATGAGTGATTTCGCACCAGTCAAACGCATCCATTCGTTCCATCCGCCGCAGCGCACGCTGATGGGGCCTGGCCCCTCGGAAATCAATCCGCGCGTGATGGCGGCGATGAGCCTGCCGGCGATCGGTTATCTCGACCCGGTGTTCGTCGAAATGATGGAAGAACTGAAGTCGCTGCTGCGCTACGCCTTCCAGACCAAGAACGCGCTCACCTTCCCGGTCTCCGGACCGGGCTCGGTCGGCATGGAATACTGCTTCGTCAACCTGGTCGCCCCCGGCGACAAGGTGATCGTCTGCCGCAACGGCGTGTTCGGCGGGCGCATGATAGAAAACGTCGAGCGCGCCGGCGGCACGGCCATCGTCGTCGAGGATGCCTGGGGCGAGCAGGTCGATCCGCAGAAGCTGGAAGACGCGCTGAAGAAACATCCCGACGCGCGCCTCGTGGCGTTCGTGCATGCCGAGACCTCGACCGGGGTGCAGTCGGACGCAAGAGCGCTGGTGGAGGTCGCGCACAAGTACAACGCGCTCACCATCGTCGATGCCGTGACTTCGCTCGGCGGCACACCGGTGCTGACCGATGAATGGGACGTCGACGCGATCTACTCCGCCAGCCAGAAATGCCTGTCGTGCACGCCCGGCCTGTCGCCGGTGTCCTTCAGCGACCGCGTGGTCGAACATGTAAAGGCGCGCAAGGACAAGATCCATTCCTGGTTCATGGACATGAATCTGCTTCTGGGCTATTGGGGCGCCACCACCCGTACCTATCATCACACGGCGCCGACCAACAGCCTGTATGCGCTGCACGAGGCGCTGTTGATCATGAAAGAAGAGGGCATCGAAAACGCCTGGGCGCGCCATACGCGCCATCACCTCGCGCTCAAAGCCGGCCTCGAAGCGATGGGGCTGAAGTTCCTGGTGAAGGAAGAGGCGCAATTGCCGCAGATGAACGCGGTGTTCATACCCGAGGCGATCAAGGCGCGCGAAGCCGAAGTGCGGAAGACCCTGCTGACCGAGTTCAACCTCGAGATCGGCGCCGGCCTGGGTCCACTGGCCGGCAAGATCTGGCGCATCGGCCTGATGGGCTATTCGTGCAAGCCGGAGAACGTGATGCTGTGCCTGTCGGCGCTGGGTTCTGTGCTGTCCGACATGGGTCTCGCCATTCATGTGGGCGACGCCGAGGCGGCCGCGCACGGCGCTTACGCCGCGCTGCACGCCAAGGCGGCGCAGCAGAAGCAGCAGGAGAAGAAGCGCGTGGCTTGACCTAAGTCCCGGCCGCCGGCCGGCGGCGGACCAGAACGGCGGCCTCAGGGGTCGCCGTTTTTTTTGGCGCTCCTCTGCGCTAATAACTTCCGGCAATAAGCATTCTCCGATTGCTTCGTTGTGGCGGCACTGGGCGCCGCTATACTTCGCGTTTTCCATTCTGAAGAAGATCTGCCGTGAAAATAGAAACCCTCGCCCTTCATGCCGGCTACAGTCCGGAAGCCACCACCAAGGCGGTGGCAGTGCCGATCTATCAGACCACCTCCTATGCGTTCGACGACACCCAGCACGGGGCGGACCTGTTCGACCTGAAAGTCGCGGGCAACATCTATACGCGCATCATGAACCCGACCCAGGACGTTCTGGAAAAGCGGGTCGCCGCCATGGAAGGCGGGGTCGCCGGGCTCGCGCTGGCTTCGGGGTCCACTGCGATCACCTATTCCATCTTGACCATTGCCGAGGCCGGGGACAACATCGTATCGGCGAGCACGCTCTACGGCGGAACCTACAATCTGTTCGCGCACACCTTTCCGCAATTGGGCATCCAGACCCGCTTTGCCGACTACCGCGATCCGGAAGCGTTTGGCAAGCTGATCGACGCCAAGACCAAGGCGGTGTACGTCGAATCCATCGGCAACCCGCTAGGCAATATTACGGACATCGAAAAAATCGCCGCCGTGGCGCACCGGCACGGGGTGCCGCTGATCGTGGACAACACCGTGCCTTCGCCCTATCTGCTGCGCCCGTTCGAATTCCGCGCGGACATCGTGGTGCATTCCCTTACCAAGTATCTCGGCGGCCACGGCAATTCCATAGGCGGGATGATTGTCGATTCGGGCAAGTTTCCCTGGGCCGAACACAAGCAGAAATTCCGCCGCCTGAACGAACCCGACGTTTCCTACCACGGCGTGGTCTACACTGACGCGCTGGGCCCGGCCGCCTACATCGGCCGCGCGCGGGTGGTGCCGCTGCGCAATATGGGCGGGGCGATATCTCCGTTCAACGCGTTCCTGATCCTGCAGGGCGTCGAAACCCTGGCGCTGCGCATGGAACGCATCGTGGACAACACGCTCGCCGTGGCGAACTACCTCAAGGACCACAAGAAAGTCAGCTGGGTCAATTACGCCGGCTTGCCCGACCACAAGGACCACGCGCTGGCAAAGAAATACCTGGGCGGACGCCCGTCGGGCATACTCACTTTCGGCGTCAAGGGCGGGCTTGCCGCTGGCGCGAAATTCCAGGACGCGCTGAAGCTGTTCACGCGCCTGGTGAACATCGGCGATGCGAAGTCGCTCGCCTGCCATCCCGCGTCGACCACGCACCGGCAGCTTGCGCCGGCGGAACTGGTGCAGGCCGGCGTCACCGAGGACATGGTGCGCCTGTCGGTGGGCATCGAGCACATCGACGATCTCAAGGCGGACCTGGAACAGGCGCTGCAGGCCGTCTGAGAGCGGTTTTGCCGCTTTTTTGATTGTATTGCCTTCACCTCACCCAATCGCGAAGGAGGGAACATGCAAATTGCCAACAACGTCACCGCCCTGATCGGCAACACGCCGCTGGTGCGCATCAACCGGCTCACGCAAGGCTGCGTGGCCGAGGTCGTCGCGAAGCTGGAATACCAGAATCCGGCCCACAGCGTTAAGGACCGCATCGGTTTGTCGATGATAGAGGCGGCGGAGAAAGCCGGGCGCATCAAGCCCGACACCATCGTGCTCGAACCCACCAGCGGCAATACCGGCATCGGTATCGCGATGGTGTGCGCGGCGCGGGGCTACAAGTGCACACTGGTCATGCCCGACACCATGAGCAAGGAGCGGCGCATGCTGCTGCGCGCCTACGGCGCGGAACTGGTGCTGACCCCGGGCGCGGAGCGCATGCCGGGCGCGATCAAGAAAGCCGAGGAAATGGCCGCCGCCGACCCGCGCTATTTCATTCCGCAGCAGTTCGACAATCCGGCCAATCCCGAGGTGCACCGGCGCACTACCGCCGAGGAAATCTGGCGCGACACCGACGGCAAGGCGGATTTTCTGGTGTCCGGCATAGGCACCGGCGGCACCATCACCGGCGTCGGTGAGGTGATCAAGGCGCGCAAACCGTCGTTCAAGTGCATTGCGGTCGAGCCCGACGCATCGCCGGTACTCTCCGGCGGGGCGGCCGGCCCGCATCCGCTGCAGGGCATAGGCGCGGGCTTTGTCCCCAAGGTGCTCAACACCAAAATCTATGATGAGATCGTGCGCGTGAAGAACGACGACGCAATGAACTTTGCGCGGCGCATGGCGCGTGAAGAAGGCCTGCTCGTGGGCATTTCCTCCGGCGCCGCGGTGTGGGCAGCGCTCGAGGTGGCCAAGCGCGCCGAGAACCAGGGCAAGCTGATCGTGGTGATCATCCCGTCCTTCGGCGAGCGCTATCTGAGCACGCCCTTATTCGCAGGTCTGGCCGACTGATCCTGTCAGCGCGGGCGGGCGACGCCCGCGCATGTCGCCCCCGGCGGACGGGATCCGGCTGCGCTCTGTGTCTGAACCTCGTCCCCGGCGCGGCTGGCGCCAGTTGGCGCCAGCTGCAGGCTCGCTCTGAGCCGCTTCTTTCCAACCTTCTTCTTTAGCTGGTCGTCTTTTCCGGCAATTTCTTGCTGTCGATCAATGTCCGCGTAAGGGAAAACCTGTATCTATCCGGGCTGAGTCTTTCGGGGCAGGTCGACTGACGCCTGAACTGGATGGCACAGGGGCCGAGCCCGCGATCCGGGCTCGCGCTGATCCCGACAATTTTTTCTACACGACAGGAAAGAGGAGTTTCTTTATGGGCACCACCTACAAAATTCTGATCATGGGCGCTTCCTACGGTTCGCTGTTGGGAACCAAACTGGCGCTCGCAGGGCACACGGTGAAGCTGGTCTGTCTTCCCGCCGAGGCGGAGTTGATCAACCAGGAAGGCGCCATCGTGCGCCTGCCGGTCAAGGGCCGCGAGGGGCTGGTCGAAGTCAACTCGAAGAAGCTGCCCGGGAAGATGTCCGCCGGCGGCGCGACGGCGTTCAACCCGGCCGACTTTGATCTGGTCGCATTGGCGATGCAGGAGCCGCAGTACCGCTCGCCCGGCGTGCGCGAACTGCTGGAGGCGGTGGCCAAGGCCAAGGTTCCCTGCATGTCGATCATGAACATACCGCCCCTGCCTTATCTTGCGCGCATTCCCGGCATCGATGTCGCCGCGTGCAGAGGCTGCTATACCGATCCAACCGTGTGGGACAGCTTCGATCCGAAACTGATGACCCTGTGCAGTCCGGACCCGCAGGCATTTCGCCCGCCGGAGGAAAAGGTCAACGTGCTGCAGGTCAGGCTGCCGACCAATTTCAAATCGGCCCGCTTCGATTCAGACGCGCACACCGCCATCCTGCGCCAGCTCGAGGCGGATATCGAAGCGGTGCGCTTCGACGCAGGCGGGGCGAAGATCGAATTGCCGGTCAAGCTCAAGGTGCACGATTCCATTTTCGTGCCGCTGGCGAAATGGAGCATGCTGCTGGCCGGCAATTATCGTTGCGTGCAGAAGGACGGGGTGATTCCGATCAAGGAAGCGGTGCATGGCGACATCGAAGCGTCGCGCTCGGTTTACAACTGGGTGACGAAATTGTGCGTGTCCCTGGGTGCGGCGGAGAAAGACCTGGTGCCGTTCGAGAAGTACGCCAATGCGGCGCAATCGCTGGGGAGCCCGTCCTCCGCGGCGCGAGCCCTGGCTGCGGGCGCGACCAATATCGAGCGGACGGACCGTCTGGTGCAGACCTTGGGGGCACAAAAAGGCATGCGCAACGACGTGGTCGACCGCACGGTCGCCTTGGTCGACGGCTGGCTGGAGGCCAATCGGCGCAAGGCCTGAGCTGCCGCAGCGCGTTCTCGTCAACGCGAGCCGGGGCCATGCTTCAGGTCCCGGCTCGCAGGCATCGGGGCGTCGCGCCAGGCGCGACGCCGGGGCTACCAGCGAGGCGAGGCTGCATTACGGCGGGGACGGGGGGCCGGCACAAAGCCCGGCTTCATTTCCGTCGCGGCGGCTGATAATGGCGCAATTGTTGCGCTTTGCGCTCCAGCGGATCGCGCAGGCGCAACAGCTTGGCCTGCCTGTTGGTGATCAGCGGATAATGCCGGGCCGCGTCCAGGGCCCAGCCCACATCCCAACAGCTTTTTTCCTGGGTTACCCATACCTTGGAGTCCAGCCGACGCAGGTCGAAGGCGACCGAAAAGCTGCGCAGCGTTTTCTGGTGGCGCTTGTTGCAATACTCGTGAAAATAGGACATGGCGAGTTCGCGCAGGCTGCGATATACCGGATCGCGCCAGCGCAGCACCGGGTGGTTGGTCTTGGAAATCGCGCCCCAGCAGCCGTTGCGGCGGAACAGCGTCACCACATGGTCGCTGTCGCGCGTCGACTTGAGGTCGAGCAGCAGCGGCGGTTCGCCATGCACCCAGAGCGCGGCCGCGGCGATCATGGCGCCTTCTATGCATAGCGCGCGGCGCTGGCGCAGGGCCTGGCGCACCGACAGGCAGGTTTCGCCGCCGATTTCGAAATTCTGCGGGATGGCATCGAGGTAGGCCTGGATTTTTTCCGGCGTGCCGAGGCGTCTGAGCAGCGCGAACTCGGCTTTCGTCAGGTCCAGATCCTCGCGGCTGGCAAAGCGCTTTATTTTCATGTTATTCGCGTGTGCGGGATGCGGCCCGTATCTTAACCCGGCCGGCTGCCGGCGCGCAGGGAACCGGATCGCCGGTGGCTATTTGCGTGTGCCGCGCGCCGGCGTCTTCCGTGCCGGGGCAGCCTTTTTTCTTGCGGCGGGGGCCAGGCCGGCAGCCTGCTTTTTCGCGTTTGCGCGCAGGGCCGCGGCATAGGCGGTGCGCGCCCAGGGCAGCATCAGCTCGGGCGATTCCATCGCGTCCCCGGGCGCCTGGAAGAAGTTGAGTGTGGCGCGTTTGCCGTTGCGCGCGTAGCCGAATCGCGCGCAGCCCGCCTGCTCGAACTCGACGCGGTTCATCTCGTCGGCCTTGAGGTAGAGCGTGTCGCCGGAAACGATGGCGAACATCAGGCCGTCCAGATACACGCCATGGCCGCCGAACATGCGGCGCGCCTTGACGGTTCCAAACGGTCCGAGCAACTCCATTACATAGTCGACGAAATCATCGGACATGGTCAGGATTCGCCTGTCAATGAATTGCACTGCAGTGGCCGATTGTAGGGCCTGGCGCCCGCCAAAGCCAAGCCGGGAAAGCGGGTCCGCCCGAAGTTGCCAATGAAGGTCGCAGTGTAATAAGCTCCGGTTATAAGCATTCAGGTTAACTGATAGAATTCATATAACCCCGGATCTTTATTAGGCCACGCCATGAATTTCCAGCAACTGCGCTATGTGCGCGAAACGGTGCGCCGCGGCCTCAACCTCACCGAGGCCGCCAATGCGCTGCATACCTCGCAGCCCGGCGTATCGAAGCAGATACGCGAGCTCGAGAACGAACTCGGGTTCGATATTTTCGTGCGCCATGGCAAGCGCATCTCCGCGGTCACCGAACCGGGGCGGGTGGTGCTCGCGATCATCGAGCGCGTGCTGCAGGAGGCCGACAACCTGAAGCGCGCGGCGCACGACTTCAGCGATCAGAATTCGGGCGGGTTCACCATCGCCACCACCCATACCCAGGCGCGCTACGCCCTGCCGCGCGTGGTGGGCGAATTCAAGCGCCGCTATCCCCGGGTACACCTGACGCTGCAGCAGGGTAATCCGCCGCAGCTCGCGGAAATGGTGCTGGCCGGCGCCGCCGACATAGCGGTCGCGACGGAAGCGCTGGATCATGTCCCGGGACTGCTCGCCTTGCCCGCACACACCTGGAGCCATTGCGTCGTGGTGCCGCCGCGGCACCCCTTGATCAAGGCCAGAACGCTCAGCCTCGAGGCGCTGGCGCAGTATCCGATCGTGACCTACGACGCGGCGTTCGCCGGACGCTCGCACATCGACGCCGCGTTCGCCGCGCGCGGTCTCGCGCCGGACGTGGTGCTGTCGGCCATCGACGCCGACGTGATCAAGACCTACGTCGAGCTCGGCCTCGGCGTGGGCATCATCGCGGCCATGGCCTTCGACGCGCAGCGCGACCTGAAATTGCGCGCGCTGGAGTGCTCGCATCTGTTCCGCTCCAACACCACGCGCGTGGCGCTAAAGCGCGGCAGCCTGCTGCGCGGCTACGCCTATGAATTCATCGAACTGTTCGCCCCGGCCCTGAACCGCAAGCTGATCGAACGCGCGCTGGCGGGCGGGGGCGAGTTGTACGAGCTTTGAGCGCCTCGCGCGGCCTGTACCGCGAGCTGGTGCGCCTGGGCTGGCCGGTGCTCGTCGCGCAGTTGGCCGTGATGGCCAACAGCGTGATCGACACGATCATGGCCGGCCGCTACGACACGCTGGACCTGGCCGCGGTGGGCATAGGCTCCTCCATCTATTTCTCGGTGTTCGTGGCACTGATGGGCGTGCTGCTCGCGCTCACCCCCATCGTCGCGCAGATGTACGGCGCGGGCCGCCACGCCGACATCGGCGAGGAACTGCGCCAGAGCGCATGGCTGGCGGCGGCGCTGGCGCTGGTCTCGCTCGCGCTGTTCGCCTATCCGGACCCGTTTCTCGCGGTGGCCAGGGTCGAGCCCGCCCTGGAGCTCAAGGTGCGCGCGTACTTGCACGCGCTCGCCTGGGCGGTGCCGGCATCGCTCCTGTTTCGCGTGTTCTACAGTTTCTCCACCGCGATCTCGCGGCCGCGCACGGTGATGGCGCTGACGCTCATCGGCCTGGTGCTCAAGGTGCCGCTCAACTGGGTGTTCATGTACGGCAACCTGGGCGCGCCCGAACTCGGCAGCACCGGCTGCGCGGTGGCGACCGCGCTGGTGTCCTGGATCGTGTGCGCGCTTGCCTGGGTCTGGTGCTGGTTCGCGCCCGGCTACAGCCGTTACCGGGTATTCGCGCGCTGGTCCTGGCCGGAGGCGAAGGCCCTGGGCCGCATCCTGTCCCTGGGACTGCCCATCGGTCTGACTTTCCTGGTCGACGTGACCGGATTCACCTTCATGGCGCTGTTCATCGCGCGCCTGGGCGCGCTGTATTCGGCTGCGCATCAGGTCGCCGCCAACCTCGCCGCGCTTTGCTTCATGCTGCCGCTGGCCCTGGGCAATGCCGCGAGCGTGGTGGTCGGGCAATCGCTGGGTGCGCGCCAGTACGCGCGCGCGCGCGCCGCGGGCCTTGCCGGCATCGTGCTCGCGCTGGCCTGCGCCGTGGTCGTGGGCGGGTGCCTCTATCTTTTCGCCGACGGCATTGCCGGCCTGTACACCGGGGATGCCGAGTTGCGCCGCGTCGCCGCCGGGCTGATCGTATTCGTCGCCGTGTATCACCTGTTCGACGCACTGCAGGCGGTCGCGGTCAACATCCTACGCGGCTACAAGCGCGCCGTGGTGCCAATGCTGATCTACGCGGTCGCCTTGTGGGGCGTGGGCCTGGGCGGCGGCTATGCGATCGGCCTGACGGGCATCGATCTAGCCTGGCTGGGCCTCGCCACGCCCATGGGCGTGCCGGGTTTTTGGCTCGCCGCGATTGCGAGTCTGGCGCTTGCCGGTGGCATGGTCACGGCGTATTTCCTGCGCGTCAGCCGGTCTGCCCAGGCTGAAGGATTTGCGAAATAAGCCGGCGGGCTCGATGCGCCGTCAGAAGTACTCGCGTCCCATGGAGTAAAACATGGCGGCGACGGCGAGCGCCATGATCAGGGTGGCGAGCCAGCCCAGAATCCTGAGCCGGCGTTTGATGGTGAATCGGCCCATGATCTCGGGTCGCACCGCCATCAGCATCATGACGGCCATGATGGGCACCGAGATCACGCCGTTGATCACCGCGCTCCAGATCAGCGCACGCACCGGCGGGATGCTGGTGAAGTTCAAGCCCACCCCGACCAGCGTCGCCACGGTCACGATGGCGTAAAAACCGCGCGCTTGGGCGAAGCGCAAGCCGAGACCGATCGGCCAGCGGAACGATTCGGCCACGGCGTAGGCCGCCGACCCGGCGAGGATGGGTACGGCCAGCAAGCCGGTGCCCATGATTCCCGAGGCGAACAGCGCAAACGCGAACTCGCCGCCGATCGGGCGCAGCGCCTCGGCTGCCTGCTCCGAACTCTGGATGTCGGTGATGCCATGCAGGTTCAGCGTCACCGCCGCCGTCAGCATAATGAAAAAAGCCACCGCGTTCGAGAAAGTCATGCCGACATAGGTGTCGAGCCTGATGCGGTTGAGGTGCTCCCTGGCTTGCTCCGGCGCTTCGCGCAGCGGCTCCTCTCCCGGCCCCGCGCGCTGCTCCTCGACCTCCTGTGAGGCCTGCCAGAAAAACAGGTAGGGGCTGATGGTGGTGCCGAACACCGCGACCAGGGTGAGCAGGTAATCGGCGTGGAGCTCGACCGGGGGAAGAAAAGTGCGCTTGAACACCTCGCCCCAGGGCACCTGCACCACGAATACGGTGGCGACGTAGGCGAACAGCGTCAGCGTCAGCCACTTCAGGATCGGCGCATAGCGCGGGAAGGGAATGAAAATCTGCAGCCCCAGCGACACCGCGGCAAAAGCGACGATATACAGGTGCGCCGGCCCGCCGATGAGCAAACGCAGCGCTGCGGCCATCGCGCCCAGGTCGGCGGCGATGTTGATGGTGTTGGCCACGAGCAGCAGGCCGACCACGCTGTGCAGCAGCCAGGCCGGATAGTGCTCGCGTATATTGGCCGCGAGCCCGTGGCCGGTGACCCGGCCGATGCGCGCGCTGACGATCTGGATGCCGATCATCAACGGCAGGGTGAACAATACGGACCAGAGCATGGTGTAGCCGAACTGCGCCCCGGCCTGCGAATAGGTCGCGATGCCGCTGGGGTCGTCGTCGGCGGCGCCGGTCACCAGACCCGGTCCGAGCCGCTTGAGCAGCGGGGCGGCCGGGGCCGCTACAAGGTGCTTGCGGGGCATGCTTGCGTCTTTCATGGGCTGGGCTGGCGATGATAGGGGCGGGTTCTGGCCTTTGCGGCGCGCGGAGCGCGCGCAGTCTAGCGCATTCCGCCCGCGTTGCGCAGAAAAAATTCGGCTGCCGCCGCCGTCCGCTACAGCCAGCGCTGCATCGAATAGCCGCCGATGAGCGGGCGCTGGAGCGCTGCCCGGAACATCTGCCGGCCCCAGTTGAATTCCTTGTACAGCACGACGAAACGCCACAGGTCGCGCAGTACCTTGGCGCGGTCGCGCCAGGACAGAGCCATCAGCGCGGCCGGGAAGTCGGCTTCGTGCGGGCGCTCGAACGCGATCTTGAGCGGGTTCCACTGGTCCGAAGTGCGGCGCACTTCGGAGGCGATCATGCGGCGGTACATCTCCTGCACCGGACGGTTGCGCGCGCGCGCTTCCACCACCGCTTCGCCGCTGATCGCGCCGGAGTGCAGCGCGCAGCTCATGCCTTCGCCGATCATGTTGAGGAAACCCGCGGCCTGGCCGGTGATCAGCACATTGCCCTTGCCGAAGACATAGCGGTTGATCAGCGACGGTCCGAAGTTCTCGGCGCAGCCTTCGTCCTCGGTGTGCGGCTGCAGGCGCACGCCGTGCCTGTCGGCCAGATAGTTCACCACGTTCTTGTGCTTCTTCGCGAAATTGTCGCCGCGCTTGAAGCCGACGCCGACGATCTGCCTGCCGTCGCGGGCGTGGCTCCAGGTGTAGTGCCCCAGACCGGGATGGAACCAGAAATGGAAATAATCCGGATCGAGCGGGCAGTCGATGATGTCGTGGAACTTCTGCCCGACGAAAAACCACGGGATCGTCTGCGGGTAATCGGGGTAGATCGCGCGTATCACCAGGGAGCTCGGGCCGTCGGCGCCGATCACCTGGCGCGCGCGGTATTCGACCGGCTCGCCCTGCTTGCGCGCATGGACGATGACCTGGTCGCCGTGGTCTTCGAGTCCGGCAAAGGAAGTCCGGTCGTGCACCTCGGCGCCGCTCGACTTGATCGCCCAGTAGTCGGAGTACTTGCGATGCAAATGCGGCGTGCTGCCGCCGAAGAAATCCATCGGCATGGACACCATGCTGGGGAAATGGAAGGTCACGCCGCGACAGGAGGTCGGCTCGTGCAGCGCCTCGCGCGGCAGCGGGCCGAAGTTTTCCAGCAGGAAACGATGTCCGCGCGGCGACAGGATGCCGCTGCAGATCTTGTGCCGCGGCAATTCCTTCCTCTCCAGCACGATGGTTTCCAGGCCGGCGTCGACCAGGCGCTTGGCCGCCGCGGCCGCCGCCAGACTGGCGCCGACGATGACTACGTCAACCGAGCGCATGGGCAGATCCAGTTCTCATGTTTTTCCATCATCCGCCAAATCCGCCAGGTGCACCACCGGAAGCCCGCTGACCTTGACAAACGCTTCTGCGTCTTCGATGTTCTCCACCACGATGCGCTCAATGCGCCGCCCTTGCAAGATCCAGCGCGCCTGGACCGTGTCGTCGACGGCCTCCAATCCCGACTGTTGCGCCAGGCTGCGCGCCGTCGCCGGAATGGCGATGCGCTGCAGGTCGAGGTTGAGGGTGCAGCCCGTTGCCCGGCGCAGGGCGTCGTAATGCTTGACCAGGTTCTGGTAGTCGGCGTGGTAGGCGCGCGGCTCGATCACGTACAGGTCGCCTGGACGCAGCGCGCGGCGCACGGCGGCGAGTCCGCTCAAGACCGGACCCAGGCTGGTGATCTTCGACCGCGGCAGCCATTGCCGCAGGTGGCGTAGCAGCAGGCCGTCGCCGACTATGAGGTTGCCCGGTCCGCGCAAGGGCTGCAGGAATCGTTCCAGGCGCTGCGGCGCTAGCGTCGCGCCGGCTTCGATTGCGAGGGCGATATCGGAGCCGTCGTCATCGGTGTTCGAAATTTTGTCCGCGCCTCCGAGCAGGAACGCCACTCGCGCCAGGGTTGCGGGGTGTTCGCGCAGTGCCTGCCCCGGCAGCAGCAGCGCGGGCGAGGCGCTGCGCGGCCCAAGCGGCCGCGCAGCCTGCTCGTCCATCCGGGCGCGCAGATTCTGCGCTGCGACAGACGGCGGCAGCTGGCGGCGCAAGTCCAGCGTCATCGCGACCAGATTGATGCCCTCCGGACAGACCGGCTCGCAGGCGCCGCACAGCGTGCAGCTCTGGATCGATGCGGCGATGTCGGCCGCGGCTGCGCCGTGCTGCAGCGCCTTGGCGCGCGCCAGCGGCGTCAGGCCGATATCGTGCTCGCGGCGCCATACCGGACAGACCAGCAGGCACAGTCCGCAGCCGCTGCAGGAGGCATGATCTGTTTGCGCTTGACGCGCGCTTTGGGCCAGACTGAACATGGCTAAAAGATGACGTGGCGATTGAGGATCATCGCCGGGTCAGCCTGGCGTTTTAGCGCCAGATGCCGGTCCACCAGCGCGTCGCCGAACACGCGCCGGATATAGCCTTTCATCATGCCGCCGAAGCGATAGTAGCTGGCCCCCATGTCCACGCCGATGTCGTAGATCTCGTTCTTGAACGACTGCAGCGTGTCGCGGCTGTACACCCCGTCGTCCAGCATCGGTTCGAATTCGCAGCCATAGGCCCAGCCTTCGGCGTCGGGCGGAATGCAGGACATCTCGTAATGCGGCCGGTGCTCCGGACGCAGCTTGATGCCGACCAGATACAGCGTGTAATGCGGAAAATACTTGCGGCAGACGGCATTTCCACGCTCGACTGCCTCGACGAATTTGGCGGCCGAGGTCGCGAGGTCCGGGATCACCATCTGGCGGCTGCCCCAGAACTTCCACACCGCGCGCGAAAACACCACGCTGCGATCGAACATGACGCCCTCGCGCATGTATTCGGCGCGCTGCAGCTCGGGAAACAGTTCGCGCTTGCGCGCGAGCAGGTACCAGGCTTCGCCGAGTTTCCACGGGCGCACCAAATAGTGGAGCAGCGTGCGCAGGCCGAAGGCGAGCTCGCCATAGCCGCGCAGGCGTCCCCGCCACGTCGCCATGAACGCGGCTTCGCGCTCGATGGAGTCGAAGGCCACCAGGACGTTTACCGCGCAGTCCATGATGGTGAGTATTCCGGAATAGTCGCTGGCGTCGTTGCGGTCCAAGAGCTGCAGGTCCTCGATCGCGGTGGAGAGCGACGCATAGTAGAAATAATGCATGCGCAAGGGCGTATAGAGGCGGATGCGCAGGGTAGCTTCGGTGATCACGCCGAACTGGCCGTAACCGAGGATCACCCGCTGGAACAGCTCGGCGTTGTGCGTGTCGGAGCATTCGACGATTTCGCCGGTGGGGGTGACCACCTGCAGCGCCAGCGCCTGATCGGCGCTGCAGCCCAGGCGCGCCGAATTCACGTCTATGCCGCCCACCCCCAGGGTGCCGCCGACGGACGATGTGAGGTTGAGCGGCGCCGACAGATAGTCCAGATTCTGCCTGCGTAGTTCCTCGGCCAGGCTGTGCCAGAAAATCCCGGCTTCGGTGCGCACCGTCAGCGCCTCGGCATCGATGGAGAGCACCCGGCTCATGCCGCTCATGTCGAGCAGCACGCCGCCGAAGGCCACCGACTCGCCTTCGGTGGTCAGGCCGCCGCCGGACACGGTGACCGGCACGCGGTACTGTTGTGCGGTCCGCAGCAACCGCGCGACCTGTTCGGTGCTGCGCGCGATCACCACGCCATGCGCCAGGCCGTAGGCGGTGCCGCCGGCGTCGGTGGCGAAGACCGCGCGCGCTGCAGCCGTTTCGCGCAGTTCTATGCCGCAGGCACGCAGCACGGCGGAAAACTCTGGCCAGTTCGATCCGTTCCAGCGCGCCGGGTTGGTCTGCTGGCGCTTGATGCCCTGTAGCGCATCGGGGGCGACCGGGCAGGGGCCGACGGTGCCGGGTTCAACTTCCGTAAGGTGCAAGCAGGAACTCCAGTTCGGTGAAAATGCCGCGACGATTCGGTGCGTTCTGACTTTGCAAAATGAACCGGCGCCAGGTCAGGCGGGCTGGCCCGTATTGTACGCTGCGGCGTATCGGGTCAGCGCTCGCAGGAGGCGAACGCGCACCATGACCAGAGCCTCGCCAAGGCCTTGAAGATGCTTCGCCCCGGTTAATTCATATCGCGCATACAACACGGGACAAGCAATTTACTACGGACACGGGGATTGGCAGTAACTTGACATGGAAAGGACTATTCCTTACCATGTACGGTCATCGCGCAAAGGAACCGACTATGACTACGCCACGCATCCTTGAAATCGCCACAATCACCTCAAAAGGCCAGATCACTTTGCCAAAGTCGATCCGCCAGGTGCTGGGCGTAAACTCGGGCGGCAAAGTCGTTTTCGATTTCAATGGCAAAGGCGTTCTGGTCACGCGCGCTGAACCGGGTGAGCACACCGATCCGGCGATCGCCCGGTTTCTGGCTCTGATCGAGCGTGACCTTGCAGAAGGAAGAAACGTCACTGCCCTGCCTACGGCTATGGCCAAGAGCCTGCAACTGGCCAAGAAGCGCCGGGTTGACATCGCCGGCGAAATCAAAGGCGACGTAAGTTTGTGAAGTCCGGCGATTGGACGCTGCTGTTCCATCGTTGTGTGCTCGATCAGTTGGAGCGGCTCAAAGCGGCTTCAGACAAGGCCATTGCCAGCGATCCTAAGAGCGCGCCAGATAATGCCAACGTCAAGCTCTATGCAGCGTTGGCTACATTGATACTTGAGACGGTCCCGAGCGATCCGGCGAGAAATGAATACCGGCAGGGCAATACCATGGGGCCGGCCTTCCGGCATTGGCGACGCGCCAAGATCGGGCGGCGGTTTCGTTTGTTTTTTCGTTACGACTCAAGAACCAAGGTAATTGTCTACGCGTGGGTTAACGACGAGAACACCTTACGTGCCGCGGGAAGCAAGAACGATCCCTACACGGTATTCAAGAATATGCTCAGCCGCGGCAATCCACCGGATGACTGGAATGCGTTGCAAAGCGAGTCGAGTTCGCAAAAGATGGACCGACCCGCCAAGCGCCGTTAGCACTATACTTTCGGAGCAAACGATGAGCGTCGTGCTGGTATCAACCAAGGGACAGATCGCTCTCCCCGCTGCCGTCCGGAAGGCGCTCAGGCCTGCCTCGGCGCTCAGCCGGTGTATGTTCCAGTAACCGTCATCCTTGAATTGGAGTGGGTGCTGCGCTCGCGATACGGGTATTCACCCAAAGCGATTGCTGACGCGATGGAAAAGCTCGCGATACTGGAAAATGCCGTGATAGGCGAGCAGGCGGCAGTTGTCGCGGCGGCCAGGAAAATGCGGCAAGGCTGGGACTCTGCCCCGAACGGTTCAATGAAGCTAGCCTCATGAAGAAAGACAGCTGCTTGTGGAAGCCGTTTAGTACCGCTATCTTCCCTGCGACTGCTTTAAAGCCCGAGCCGCTGCCATATGGTCGATACCAGCCCGGCCTGATTCATGGTGTAGAAATGCAGCCCCGGCGCGCCCTCGGACAGCAGGCGGTCGCACAATTCGGTGACCACATCCAGGCCGAAGCTGCGGATCGAAGCGACGTCGTCGCCGTAACTTTGCAGCCGCAGCCGCAGCCAGCGCGGAATCTCCGCGCCGCAGGCATCCGAGAACCTCGCGAGCTGCGAGAAATTGGCGATGGGCATGATGCCCGGCACGATGGGCACGGCGATACCCAGGGCCTCGCAATCGTCGACGAAGCGGAAATAGGCGTCTGCGTTGAAAAAATACTGGGTAATCGCCGCATTTGCGCCGGCGTCGATCTTGCGCTTGAACGCGCGCAGGTCGTCGTGGGCCGAGCGCGCCTGCGGGTGGAACTCCGGATAGCCAGCGACTTCGATGTGGAAATGATCGCCCGTGGTCTGGCGGATGAATTCCACCAGTTCGTTGGCATAGCGCAGCTCGCCCGCGCCGGCCGAGCCCGAGGGCAGGTCGCCGCGCAGCGCGACGATATGCCGCAGGCCATGTGACTTGTACAGTTCCAGCGTGGCGGCGAGATCGGCGCGCGACGAGCCGACGCAGGACAGGTGCGGCGCGGCGTCGCCGCCGTCTTTCTTGATTTCGAGCACCGCCTGCAGCGTGCGGTCGCGCGTCGATCCGCCGGCGCCGTAGGTGACGGAAAAGAACCTGGGCTTGAGCTGGATCAGCTGCCGCCAGGTGGCGCGCAGCTTCTCCATGCCTTCCGGCGTTTTCGGCGGAAAGAACTCGAAGCTGAAGGTGGGCGGGTATTTCTTCTGGGATTCCATGGCGGGGAGGCGGGAGGGGAGAGGCGCGCCCCTCCCGCTGTTCCTCAATACCGGTACGAGTCCGGCTTGTACGGGCCCTGTTTCGGCACGCCGATGTACTGTGCCTGCGCTTCGGTAAGCTCGGACAGCTGGGCGTTGAGCTTCTTCAACTGCAGGCGCGCCACTTTTTCGTCGAGGTGCTTGGGCAGCACATAAACGCCGACCGGGTACTTGCCCGAGCCTTTCTGCGCCTCGGTCCAGAGTTCGATTTGCGCCAGCACTTGATTGGCGAAGGAGGAGGACATGACGTACGAGGGATGCCCGGTGCCGCAGCCCAGGTTCACCAGCCGTCCGCCGGCGAGCAGGATGATGCGTTTGCCGTCGGGGAAGATGACATGGTCCACCTGCGGCTTGATCTCTTCCCACTTGTACTGGTGCAGGCTGGCGACATCGATCTCGGAGTCGAAGTGCCCGATGTTGCACACGATCGCCTGGTCCTTCATTTTCTGCATGTGCGGCAGCGCGATCACGTTGACGTTGCCGGTAGCGGTGACGAAAATGTCGGCCTTGTCCGCGGCGTAATCCATGGTCACCACGCGATAGCCTTCCATCGCCGCCTGCAGCGCGCAGATCGGGTCGATCTCGGTGACCCACACCTGCGCCGACAGCGCGCGCATCGCCTGCGCGCAGCCTTTGCCTACGTCGCCGTAGCCGCACACCAGCGCGACCTTGCCGGCGATCATCACGTCGGTGGCGCGCTTGATGCCGTCCACCAGCGATTCGCGGCAACCGTAGAGGTTGTCGAATTTCGACTTGGTGACCGAATCGTTGACGTTGATCGCCGGGAACGCGAGCTTGCCTTCCTTCGCCATCTGGTACAGGCGGTGCACGCCGGTGGTGGTTTCCTCGGTCACGCCTTTCACCGCGGCAAGGCGCTTGGAATACCAGCCGGGCTGCGCCGCGAGGCGCTGCTTGATCGAGGCGTACAGCGCCGTTTCTTCCTCGTTGGTCGGCTTGCCCACCAGCGACGCATCCTTCTCGGCGCGCGCGCCCAGGTGCAGCAGCAAGGTGGCGTCGCCGCCGTCGTCGAGGATCATGTTGGGCGTGCCGCCGTCCGACCATTCGAAAATGCGGTGGGTGAACTCCCAGTACTCGTCCAGGGATTCCCCTTTGAACGCGAACACCGGCGTGCCGCCCGCGGCAATCGCGGCGGCGGCGTGATCCTGGGTGGAGTAGATGTTGCACGAAGCCCAGCGCACGTCGGCGCCGAGCGCCTGGAGCGTCTCGATCAGCACCGCAGTCTGGATGGTCATGTGCAGCGACCCGGCGATGCGCGCGCCCTTGAGCGGCTGTTTCGCGGTGTATTCCTCGCGGATCGCCATCAGGCCGGGCATCTCAGTCTCGGCGATACGGATTTCCTTGCGTCCCCAGTCGGCCAGCGACAGGTCGGCAACTTTGCAGTCGGTGAAGCTCTTGCTATTGGGTATGGCGCTCATCACGCGCTCCTTTCGTTCAAGAAAAAAGTTCGTGAGCGCCGTTGCACTTCACGCCCGCAACCGGCCGGTCGCGGCGTGGACACCCCGAGCCTGGCGGATAGGGAAATCCGTCGCAACGCTCCTCGGGGGAGGCGGATTCTACCGCAAACGGCGGGTCTTTGTCCTGGCTGTGTTCATTCCCATCGGACGCGATCTGGGGCAAGAGCGATTCCCAAATTCGGCTCCGCGCTCTGCTCCTCCTTATCGAACCTATATCCACCGAGTTCCCGATCGAAGACGACCGGCGCGTGGAGGCGATCGTTCAGCTAGGCTGGATCCCCTTTCATTAGGAGCGTGTCTATCGTTTGGACGACGGACGCTGAATGCAGTAAGGTTGCACGATGGACTATGATGCCAGAGGATAAACGCGCAGTTCTGAAAACGGAACTTCTGGTTAAATGGAATGGCATACGCTAATCGCTTCAGCGCGACGCGCCGGACCCGGGAAGAGGTTCGCGAAGCTTGCGATTACTCAACCAGCCAGATTCCCCGCCAGCGGCATCGACAGTAACTGTTGGGAAAACTTCCCCTTCCTCTCGCGCCGCGCTTGTTCTGCAAGCCATTCGTCGCGGCCATAGGTGTAATCTGCAAAAAGCCGGCCGAGCGTGGTCTCGTTTTTCAGCAAGCCGCGGCCGATTTCGGCCAGCGCCTTCAGTTCCGCGACATTGCGCACTTCGACTGGAATGCACAACTCCAGTCCGGTGCACCAGTCGAGCGTGCGCCTCGATAGCGACGGGCGCACGATCAGATCGATCCCGGCGGCGGCAATGCGGTCCTCTTCCGCCCGCAGTCTGGCGTAGTAAGCCTGGTACTCGGCGTTCGGCTCGCCCTGCTCATAGGCCGCAATGCGTGTGCGGGACTTGCCAACCTTCTTTCGCACGGGCCGGCTGCGCATATCCGCGAGCCAGTCGCGGCGCGCCGATGTTTCGCCCGCCGCCGCCCATGCCGCATCCTCGATCGCATTGCGGTACTTGTAGCGCGGATGCATCCACCAGATCATGACGCGCCGGTGGTTGACGATGATCTGGCAGTCGTCCCACCACGACAGATCGTCGGCGGCGAACTCGTCGTAACGATGAAAGACGCGCACACCACCATCGAACTGGCTGCCGCGTTTGTTCGCGTGGTAGACGCGCATTGCGCGCAAGCGCCGCTCGAAGTTCGGGTTTTTCATGAAAGCGTCCTCCTTCGTTCCATACGGAGCAGGATAATCGCCAGTTCGAACATCACCTCGCCGAGGAGGTGCTAGCCGCGAATGAGAGAAACTGCATATTCCGGGAATGCGCGCAACAACTTGCTGTCCATCGTCACCAGCTTCGCGTCGAGCCGCTTTGCGAGAGCGATAAACTCGCAGTCGTAGGCAGAGCAGTTGCTGTCGCGTACAAGCTCGAGGATGCTGATCGAGTCGACCGCGAACTCAGCGCCTTCGAGCAGGGCCTCCGCTTCTTCCTGGAGAGCAATCACTTGTGCAAAGCTCAGCGTTCTCCGACGCAGATAGCCAGCCAATATATTGCGAAACTCGCTTCGCCATAGCAGTGGCGCCGCCCACTCGGGGTCGCGCTCCAGCAAAGCCTCGGCGTTTGCGCTGTACTCCCCCGGCAAATACAAGTACGCCAGGATGTTTGAATCGACAACAATCACGCGCGGCCTTGCCTCTTGAAAGCTTCGATGTCGCGCGCCTTGAACTTGGCTGGCAAGAGCGAGGTTCGGAGTTCGCGCGCCCGTGCCAGCCGTTCACCCGGGCCATGTGTCGTCGGCAACAGCGCGGCTTCCAGGCACACGATGGCCTCGCTGTTCAAGCTGCGACGGTTAGCCTCCGCAGAGGTCTTCAGCCGCTGGTACACAACATCCGGAATGTTCTTCAGGGTCAAGGTAGTGGGCATCGCATTCTCCAACCATTGTGCAACCATTATGGTTCCACTTGGCATCTAGGTCAAGCAAGCCGGCGTCGTAATCCTAGACGCAATCTAGCCGAAGAGCCGCGCCAGTAGCCGATCTGCGGAATATTTTGCAACAAAAAACCGGCCTGAGCCGGTTTTTTGATCGCCCCGCCTTGGCGGGGGTGAGGCCCGTATCAGGCGACGGCCGGCTGCTTCACACCGGCATCGGCCGCAAGCGCCAGCGCCTTGTCCGTGGCTTCCCAGGTGAACTCCGGCTCGTCGCGGCCGAAGTGGCCGTAGGCCGCGGTCTTTTCGTAGATCGGACGCAGCAAATCGAGCATCTGCACGATGCCTTTGGGGCGCAGGTCGAAATGCCGCTGCACCAGCTCGGACAGTTTTTCGTCGGAAATCTTGCCGGTGCCGAAGGTGGTGACCATGACGCTGGTCGGGCGTGCGACGCCGATGGCGTAGGACACCTGGATCTGGCATTTGCTCGCCAGGCCCGCGGCAACCACGTTCTTGGCGACGTAGCGCGCGGCGTAGGCGGCCGAGCGGTCCACTTTGGACGGATCCTTGCCGGAAAAAGCGCCGCCGCCGTGCGGGGCCGATCCGCCGTAGGTGTCGACGATGATCTTGCGCCCGGTCAGGCCGCAGTCGCCTTTGGGCCCGCCAATTTCGAAGCTGCCGGTCGGGTTGACCAGGTACTTGATCTTGCCGCCGACCAGATGCTTGGGCAGGATCGGCTTGATGATCTGCTCGATCACCGCTTCTTCGATCTGTTTGTGCGTCAGGCCGGGGGCATGCTGCGTGGACAACAATACGGTGTCGATCGCCTCCGGCTTGCCGTCAACGTAGCGTATGGTCACCTGCGACTTGGCGTCGGGACGCAGCCAGGGCAGGCGCCCGTCGCGACGCACCTCCGACTGGCGCTCGACCAGGCGGTGCGAAAGAAATATGGGCAGCGGCATGAATTGCGGGGTTTCGTTGCAGGCGTAGCCGAACATCAGGCCCTGGTCGCCCGCGCCCTGCTCCAGGTCCAGCCCCTTGCCCTCATCCACGCCCTGGGCGATGTCCTTGGACTGCTCGCCGTAGGCGACGATCACGGTGCAGGTGTGGGTGTCGAAGCCGATCGCCGGGTCGTCGTAACCGATGCGCTTGATGGTTCTGCGCGCCACCTCGTTGAAGTTGACCCGCGCGCCGGTGGTGATTTCGCCGGCGAGCACCACCAGATTGTCCTTGACCAGCGTCTCCGCAGCGACTCGGGAGGTTTTGTCCTGCGCTAGAATAGCGTCCAGAACCGCGTCGGATATCTGGTCCGCGACTTTGTCAGGATGGCCTTCGGAGACCGATTCAGAGGTAAACAGGAATGCGCTCATCGTGAGGTTCTGGCGAGTTAAAAAAGGGTCGTAAGGATAGCATGTCTTGATGTATTCCCAAAGCGCAGTGTCGTGGTTCTAGCCCTGGCGCGCCTGCTCGCCGCCTTGCCGCTGTCCGTGTTGCACCGGCTGGGCGCGCTCTGCGGCCGGCTGGTCTATCTCGCCGCGCCGCGCTATCGCCTTTGCCTGAGGGCCAATCTGCGCGCCGCGGGCTATAGCGAAGCCGCGCTGCTTGGCCAGGCGGTGACGGAGGCGGGCAAGAGCTTGCTCGAATTGCCAGCGATCTGGCTGCGCCCGCATGAAACAGTGGCGGCCTGGGTGGTGCAGGTGACAGGCTGGGAACTGGTCGAGGCGGCGCTGGCGCAGCGCTGCGGCATCATATTTCTCACGCCGCACCTGGGCTGCTTTGAAATCACCGCACAGTATTACGCTTTTCGCGCACCCGCCCAGGTTCCGCTCACCGCGCTCTACCGCTCGCCGAAGAACCAGGCGCTGGTGCCGCTGATGCTGGCCGGGCGCGACCGGCCCAATCTGCGCCTGGCCAGCGCCGATCTGAAGGGCGTGCGCGTGCTGCTGCGGGCGCTCAAGCACGGCGAAGCCATCGGCATCCTGCCCGACCAAGCGCCGGGGGTGGGCGAGGGCGAGTGGGCGGCGTTTTTCGGCCGCCCGGCTTACACCATGACGCTAGCAGGGCGCTTGGCCGAGACCTCGGGCGCGCAGACCATATTGGCTTATGCAGAGCGCCTGCCGCGCGGCCGGGGTTATCACCTGCACCTCCAGGCGATGCCGGCGCCGCTCGCCGGCGAAACTCCGGCGCGGACGCTGAATCGTGCGCTGGAGGGTCTGATCCGCCTCTGTCCCGGGCAGTATGGCTGGGGATATAACCGCTACAAAATCCCGGCCGGCGCGCGGGCGGCAGAATGAACCCGACGCACAGTACCGAACCGCGGCAGCGTAAAGCCGGTGGCCGCCGCCGGACGCGCCACACCCTGTGTCTGGGAAGGGCAGGCGCATGCTGACCCGCGGCGCTTTGGCGCTGGTCTGGCTGCTGCAGCACTTGCCGCTGCGCCAGCTCGCCGCGGTCGGTAACGCCTTCGGTATGCTGCTCTATGCCTTTGGCCGGGAGCGCCGCCGCGTCTGCCTGATCAACCTGGCGCATTGCCTGCCGCAGCTTTCGGTCGGCGAGCGCGAGGCGCTGGCGCGGCAGCATTTTCGCGTTTTCGCGCGCGCTTTCCTCGAGCGCGCCATCCTCTGGTGGGGATCGCCCGCGCGCATCCGCCGGCTGGTGCGCATCGAGGGCATGGCGCATTTCGAAGCGGTGCGCGGCGGGCCGCTGATCCTGCTCGCCCCGCATTTCGTCGGGCTGGACATGGGCTGGACGCGCCTGGCGCTGGAGGTCGACATGGTGTCGATCTATTCCATGCAGAAGAATGCGATGTTCAACGCGGTGCTGCTCGCCGGACGCCGGCGCTTCGGGCATCCGACGCTGCTTTCGCGCCAGCGGGGGGTGCGCCCAGCGCTGCGCGCAATGCAGGCGGGGCAGCCGTTTTACTATCTGCCGGACATGGACTACGGCGAGCGCGACACGATATTCGTGCCCTTTTTCGGCGTCAATGCCGCGACCATCACCGGCGTATCGCGCCTGGCGCGGCTGGCCGGCGCGCGCGTGCTGCCGTGCGTCACGCGCATGCTGCCCGGCGGCGACGGCTATGTGGTGCGCTTTCTTCCCGCCCTGGAAAATTATCCCGGCGCCAGCATCGAGGGCGACACGCGGCGCATGAACGCCCTGATCGAAGAGCAGGTGCGGCAGATGCCGGAGCAGTATCTCTGGGTGCACAAGCGCTTCAAGACCCGTCCGCCGGGGGAGACGCCGTGGTATTGAGCGCGCTTGAGTCCGGTTTGAAAGTCATCGGTGCAGGTCAGCGAAGACCTTGCGCGCTGCGCGCGCCAACCATATTTTCTGAGCGGATGAAAAGCGTATCCGCTCAGAAAATATGGTTACGGTTAAAAGCAAGAACGGTCTGGGGTTATACAAGCGTGGAGATGGACGACAAAAAGACAGACCTGGTTGTTTCGGTTGGATTTGCTTGATGTATTGACATGATTGATCACCCACTTCGCGGTTAAAATCCAATCATGTCGTTCACCAATCCCGAGCCAGAACAGATTTGCGCACTGTTAAAAAGCGTGAAAACCATCGCGGTGGTGGGCTATTCGCCCAAGCCCGACCGCGCCAGCCACGCGATTGCGCGCCGGATGCAGGACTTGGGTTTTCGTATCATCCCGGTGCGCCCCGGGATCAGTGTAGGCCTAGGGGAGAAAGCCTACCCCGATCTCGTCTCGGTGCCGGACCGCATCGACCTGGCCAATGTGTTCCGCTCGGGCGAATACGTCCCGGAGGTGCTGGACCAGTGCTTGCGCTTGGGGCTCAAGGCGATCTGGATGCAGGAGGGCGCGGAGCACGAGGCGTCGGCCGAGCGTGCGCTTGCGGCCGGCATGAACGTGGTGATGGGCCGCTGCATCATGCGCGATTACACCAGGCTGTGCCTAGGCAGCGAATCGGAGAAGCAATCATGAAGCTCGCGTTCACCAAAATGCAGGGGGCAGGCAACGATTTCGTGGTACTGGACGGCGCGAGCCAGCGCCTTGCGCTTACGTCCGAGCAGTTGCGCCGCCTGGCCGACCGGCATTTCGGCGTGGGCTGCGACCAGATCCTGCTGGTGGAACCGCCGCGCGCTGCCGGAACCGATTTTCGCTATCGCATTTTCAACGCCGATGGCGGCGAGGTGGAGCAATGCGGCAACGGGGCGCGCTGTTTCGTGCGCTTCGTGCGCGAGCGCGGGCTCACCGACAAGAACGAAATCCGGGTCGAGACCGCCGCCGGCATCATCACGCCCAGGATGGAGGCGGACGGCGAAGTCACGGTGAACATGGGCGCGCCGGTGTTCGAGCCCAGGCGCATCCCTTTCGTCAGCGGCAGCGACGCGCTGGTGCAGCCTTTGCTGGTGGGCGATATCACGGTCGAAATCAGCGCTGTGTCCATGGGCAACCCGCACGCGGTGCAGCTGGTGGCGGATGTGGACGCCGCGCCCGTCACCGAGCAGGGGCCGCTGATCGAGCACCATGCATGCTTCCCGGCGCGCGTGAACGCAGGTTACATGCAGGTGCAGGACCGCGGCCGCATCCGGCTGCGGGTCTACGAGCGCGGCACGGGCGAGACCCTCGCCTGCGGCACCGGCGCCTGCGCCGCGGTCGCGGTCGGCATACGCCGCGGCCTGCTCGATGCGCGCGTGCGCGTGTCCACCCGCGGCGGCGATTTGACGATACGCTGGGAAGGCGCGGACAATCCCGTCTGGCTGACCGGGCCTGCGGTGACGGTGTTCGAGGGCGAAATCGAACTATGAGTGCGTTGCCGCGAATGTTTCGCGGCGGCGGGCGATTGCGGGGAAAGGGGGCGTCCCCTCACATCCTCGAGCAGACCAGAGGAATGAATGAAACCTGAAGACGTCGTACGTTACCTGCGGGACAACCCCGGCTTTTTCGAAGACTATGCCGAAATGCTGGCGCAAATCTACATTCCGCATCCGCACGGAGGCCGCGCCATTCCGATCGCCGAGCGCCAGATCCTCACCTTGCGCGAAAAAAGCAAAATGCTCGAGGGCAAACTCGCGGAACTGATCCAGTTCGGCGAGGAAAACGACGCCATCGGGGAAAAAATGCACCGCCTGTGCCTGGCGCTGTTCCCCGCTGGCGACCAGCATGCCATGCTGCAGGCGCTGTACTACAACCTGCGCGAGGATTTTGCCGTGCCGCATGCGGCGCTGCGGCTCTGGCGCAGCGCCGCGGGCGCGGCGGCCGGAGACGGTCCCGAATTCGCGGCGGTGAGCGAGGATCTGCGCCGCTACGCGGCGGGCCTCGAGCACCCCTCTTGTGGCGGCGACGCGAATCCGGAGGTGTTGTCCTGGTTCGGCGACACGGCGGCGCAACTGCGCTCGATCGCCTGCATTCCGCTGCGCGACGAAGGCAAGGCCTCGTTCGGTGTGCTGGTGCTCGCGAGCGAAGACGCGACGCGCTTCTACCCGGAGATGGGGACGCTCTATCTCAAGCGCCTGGGCGAACTGTTGAGCGCAGCGCTCCAGCGGTATTTGTAGCCATGCCCGAGGATCTGGCGAGCCCGCCCGATCCCCGCCGCGAGTTGCTGGCGGCCTACCTCGAGCACTTGTCGCACCAGCGCCATCTCGCGCCCGGCACGCGCCACAATTACCATCAGGACATCGAGGCGCTGTTCGCGCTCAATCCCGGCGTGACGCTGGCGCGCCTGCAGCCGCAGCACATCCGCCGCAGCGTGGCGCAATTGCACGCGCGTGGCCTGTCGGGGCGCACCATCGCGCACATGCTGTCGGCCTGGCGCGGCCTGTTCGCCTGGCTCGCGCGTCACCGCGGCTACAGCGCCAATCCCTGCCTCGGCCTGCGCGCGCCCAAATCGCCCAAAGGCCTGCCCAAGGCGCTCTCGCCCGAAGCGGCGGGGCAGCTGCTGGATGCGCCCGCGGAGACCCCGCCTGAGCTGCGCGACAAGGCGATGTTCGAACTCGCCTATTCGTCCGGGCTGCGCCTGGCGGAACTGGTGAGCCTGGACCTGGCGCACGCCGACGCCATCCGTCGCGACGGTGAAGTGACCGTGATCGGCAAGGGCAGCAAGATGCGCAGCGTGCCGGTGGGCGCGAAGGCGCGTTCCGCGATCGAAAACTGGCTGCGCGCGCGCGCCCTCGTCGCGCGTCCGCAAGTGCAAGCGCTGTTCGTCGGCGCGCGCGGCGAGCGCATCGCCGGCGGCGTGGTGCGTGCGCGCCTCGCGCAGTGGGCCCTGCGCGCCGGGCTGCCGGTGCACGTGCACCCGCACGTGCTGCGCCATTCCTTCGCCACGCATGTGCTGCAATCCTCGGGCGACCTGCGCGCGGTGCAGGAGATGCTGGGGCATTCGAGCATTTCCACGACCCAGGTGTATACGCACCTCGACTTTCAATACCTGGCCAAGGCCTACGACGCGGCGCATCCGCGGGCGAAGAAGAAATAGGCCTTCAATTGCCCGCGGCGGTCGGATCCCCGGTCGCCAGGCCCTTTTTCCTCCGAAATGGGCTTATCATGCCGGCCGATGAAGCAATTGATCCTCAAGCCGGGGCGCGAGAAATCCCTCCTGCGCCGCCATCCCTGGGTGTTCTCCGGGGCGGTGGCGCGCGTGCAGGGCGACCCCGAGACGGGCGACAGCGTCGCGGTGCGCTCGGGCAACGGCGAATTCCTCGCCTGGGCCGCGTATAGCCCGGCGTCGCAGATCCGCGCCCGCGTATGGAGCTGGCGCGAAGCGGAGCCCATAGCCGGCGAATTGCTGCAGACGCGCCTGCGCCAGGCGCTGGCGGCGCGCGAGCGGCTGCTCATTGCCGAGGACAGCGACGCGATGCGCCTGGTGCACGGCGAATCCGACGGCCTGCCCGGCGTCATCGCCGATCGCTACGGCGACGTGGTGGTGCTGCAGTTGCTTTCCGCGGGGGCGGAGCGCTGGCGCGGCGAACTCGCGCAGGCGGTGCGCGAACTGACCGGCTGCGCCTGCGTGTTCGAGCGCTCGGATGCCGACGTGCGCACGCTAGAAGGACTGCCGGTGCAGAGCGGCGCGCTCCACGGCGCGCTGCCCGCCGCCGGGGTCCAACTGCGCGAGCACGGCCTCAGTTATGGCGTGGATGTGGCCGCGGGGCACAAGACCGGTTTCTATCTCGATCAGCGCGACAACCGCAAGCGTATCGGCGAACTCAGCCGGGGGCGCGAGGTGCTCAATTGTTTCTGCTACACCGGCGGCTTCACGCTGAACGCGCTCGCGGGCGGCGCGGCGTCGGTGCTGTCGGTGGACAGTTCCGCCGACGCGCTGGCGCAGGCGCAGGACAACCTGCAGCGCAACGGCCTGGATGCCGGGCGCGCCGAATGGCTGGAGGCCGACGTGTTCAAGCAGTTGCGCGTCCTGCGCGACCAGGGCCGCAGCTTCGACCTGGTGGTGCTCGATCCGCCCAAATTCGCGCCTACGGCGGCATTCGCAGAGAAGGCGGCGCGCGGCTACAAGGACATCAACCTGCTTGCGTTGAAGCTGTTGCGCCCGGGCGGCTTGCTCGCGAGCTTCTCCTGTTCCGGCGGGATTTCGGCCGACCTGTTCCAGAAGATCCTCGCCGGCGCGGCGCTCGACGCGGGCGCGGACGCTTCCATCGTCGGTCACTTCGCCGCCGCTGCCGACCACCCGGTGCTCCTGTCGTTTCCTGAAGGGGACTACCTGAAAGGGCTGCTGCTCAGGCGCGGCTAGGGGATCATTCGCAATAATTGCGCTTGCTCCGGCCGGATGCGCACGCAAGCCAAAACCTGAGAGAATATCAACCATGAAACCCTCCGAAGCACTCGCTACCCACCGGGACAGACTGCTTGCCATCGCTGCCGGACACGGCGCGAGCAATCTGCGCGTATTCGGATCGGTCGTGAAGGGAGTCGATAAGGAGGGCAGTGACATAGACCTGCTGGTGGATGTGCGCAAAGGAACTTCGCTCTTTGAGCTTGTCGGAATTCAACAAGATTTCGAGGATGCGCTGGGCGTGAAGGTGGATCTTCTCACCGAGCCCGAACTGCATCCTCTTATCAGGGATCGTATTCTGGCCGAAGCCCGCGCCTTATGAATGATCGCGACAAGTTGTATGTCGTGCATATCGCCGAAGCTGTAGAGCGCATTCGCCGCTTCACCGAAACGGGCCGCGCCGCGTTCATGGCGGATGACATGATTCAAAGCGCGGTCGTTCGGCAGATCGAGATTATCGGCGAGGCGGCGCGAAATCTCAGCAGCGAATTGAAGTCTGACGAACACTCCGTACCCTGGAGAAAAATCATCGGGACGCGCGACCGGCTGATCCACGGTTATGCAGAGGTGAATTTGGACGGGGTCTGGGCTATTGTCGAGCGCGACCTCGCGGAACTGGATCACGAAGTCAAACGCATCCTCGGCCAAGTCTGACGCATGCAGACGCCCGACTAGCGCAAGCGTGACCGACTCAACGCGGTGATCAGCCGGGGCTATCCAGCGCCTGCTATTTCAAGAGATTCATTTCGCCAATGCCAGATTCCGCGTGGTTGGCAGACAAATCAAAGTGCTAAAAAATGGCAAGTCACTGTCAAAAATCGACTCAGGATCGCAGATGAAACCACAGGAAATGGTGCCGGTCACCATACTCACCGGCTTCTTGGGCGCCGGCAAGACCACGCTCCTGAACCGCATCCTCAAGGAGCAGCACGGACGCAAGATCGCCGTCATCGAAAACGAGTTCGGCGAGGCCGGCATCGACAACGAGCTGCTGGTGCACGACGCGGGCGAGCAGATCGTGGAGATGAACAACGGCTGCATCTGCTGCACCGTGCGCGGCGACCTGGTGCGCATCCTGGGCGAACTGCGGACTAAGCGCGAATCCAAAGCCCTCGACTTCGAGCGCATCATCATCGAGACCACCGGCATGGCCGATCCGGGTCCGGTGGCGCAGACGTTTTTCATGGACGAGGACATCGGCGACTACTATCTGCTCGACTCCATCCTCACCCTGGTGGACGCGAAGCACGCCGAAAAACAGCTGGACGATTTTCGCGAGGCGCAGGAGCAGGTGGGCTTCGCCGACCGTATCCTGCTGTCCAAGACCGATCTGATCAGCGCGGAAGAACAGGAGCTGCTGCGCTCGCGCCTGGTCAAGATCAACCCGCGCGCACCGATCAAGCCGGTGCATTTCGGCGAAACGCCGCTCGAGGACATACTCGACATCCGCGGCTTCAACCTGAACGCGATGCTCGAGATTGCGCCGGGCTTCCTGGAGGAGGCCGAGCACGAGCACGACGACGCTGTGCATTCCTTCGTGTTCCGGGCGGACGCGCCGTTCGACGGCGTCAAGCTCGAGGAGTTCCTCTCCGGCATGATCCAGGTCTATGGGCCGGACCTGCTGCGCTACAAGGGCGTGCTGTGGCTGGACCAGAACGCCGACCGGGTGGTGTTCCAGGGCGTGCACATGCTCATGGGCGGCGACGTAGGCAAGCCCTGGGGTCCGGAGGAGAAACGCGGCAGCGTGATGGTGTTCATCGGCAGGAATTTGCCCGAGGACCTGTTCGTCCAGGGCCTGAAGCAGTGCCTGGTTAGCGTAAACCCGCACTCGGGGGCGCAGGCCGCGGAGTTGGAATAGAATCACGGCATGTCGGCTTTCCTCAATCTAGGCACGCGCACGCTCAAGGTCCTGTTGCTCGCGTTCGTCGTGCTGTTCGCCCAGCAGGCGGCGCAGCTGCATGCGCTGGCGCACGCCGAGGACCAGCTGGTACAGCCGCAAAAAGGCAAGGCGGCAACGCACCCGATCGAGCGGTGCGTCGCCTTTTATGCGATGGGCAGCGCGCTTACCGCCAGCATCGCGCCGCAGGAGTTCGCTGCGCAGCGCAGCGCGAGCGTCCCCTGGTTCGTCCACCAGGCCCGCACTTCCTCGATCTACCGCCTTCCCGTCCGCGCGCCGCCCCAGGCCGTCTAGTTCCCGCAAGTCGTCGTGACCCCGCTGGGCGTTTAGGCCAGGCGGGCGTCGTTGCCCCATTGGGGCGCACTGCGCAAGGAATACAGACGTGATCAAGCGAACACTGATGGCGGCCGCCGTGGCCGCCGCACTGGCAGCGCCGGGCACGGCATCGGCCGTGACGGACGCGGAAATGAAGGAACTGCGCGAGCAGGTCCAGCAGATGAAGCGCGAGTACGAGCAGCGCATCGACGCGCTGGAGCAACGCCTGCAGCAGGCCGAAGGCACGACGCGCAAGGCCGAAAGCACCGCTGCCACGGCAGCGGAGGTCGCCGCCAAAGCAGAGGAGCGCTCGGTGAAAGCGGAATCCACGGCGGTCCAGGCGAACATCCGCCCGGCGTCGGAGGCTGCGTTCAACCCCGCGGTATCGCTGATCCTCAACGGCGTCTACGGCAACCTGTCCCAGGATCCGGCGCGTTTTCGCATTGCCGGCTTCAGCCCGACGGGGGGTGATGTCGCGCCGGGCAAGCGCGGTCTCAGCCTGGGCGAGTCCGAGCTCGCGTTTGCGGCCAACGTGGACCGCTATTTCCGCGGGACCTTGATCGCGACCTTGCAGCCTGACGACAAAATCGGCGTGGAGGAGGGCTACCTGCAGACGCTGGGGCTGTCCCATGGTCTGACGCTCAAGGCGGGCCGCTTCTATTCCAGCGTCGGTTATCTGAACGAAATCCACGCCCACGCCTGGGATTTCACCGACGCGCCGCTGGCGAACAAGGTGTTTCTGGGCAATCAGCTTGCCGACGACGGGGTGCAGCTCAAATGGCTGGCGCCGACCGATACCTATTTCGAACTCGGTGCCGAAGCCGGGCGCGGCCGCAGCTTTCCGGGCACGGACCGCGATAAGAACGGCGTCGGCGCGGCCAACCTGTTCGCGCGCCTGGGCGGCGACATCGGCGCGGGCGGGGCCTGGCGCCTGGGCCTGTCGAACCTGCGCACCACGGCACAGGAGCGCAGCTACAGCGATCGGAATTCCCTCGGCACCCAGGTCACCAACAGCTTCAGCGGCGCGAGCCGCCTGTGGGTGTTGGACGGCGTGCTCAAATGGGCGCCCAACGGAAACGCCGCCGAAACCAATTTCAAGCTGCAGGGCGAATATTTCCGGCGCAATGAGGACGGCAATCTTCGCTACGATACCGCCGCGCTCGCGCCGCAGACCGGCACGCTGCGCTCGGCGCAATCGGGCTGGTACGCGCAGGGCGTCTACCAGTTCATGCCGATGTGGCGCGTAGGCTACCGCTACGATCGGCTGAACTCGGGCAGCATGAGACTCGGGTTGGTGGACAGCGGCGCGCTCACTGCCGCGGATTTTCCGGTCTTGTCGCGTTACAACCCGACGCGCAGCACGCTGATGTTCGACTTCAGCGGCAGCGAATTCAGCCGCCTGCGGCTGCAGTTCGCGAGCGACCGGTCCCAGCCGGGCGCGAGCGACCGGCAGGTGTTCCTGCAATACATCATGAGCCTGGGCGCGCATGGCGCGCACAATTTCTGACCGACCGTTACTGCGCATCGAGGATGGTAATGAAAAAAATCCTAGTCACTTTACTGGCCAGCGGCTTCTGCCTGCTGGCGCAACCGTCGATGGCGGCGCTGAAAGTGCTCGCCTGCGAGCCGGAATGGGGCGCGCTGGTGCAGGAACTCGCCGGCGACCATGCGTCCGTCTACAGCGCCACCACCGCCTTGCAGGACGCGCACCACATCGAGGCCAGGCCCAGCCTGATCGCCCGGGCGAGGAATGCCGACCTGGTGGTGTGCACCGGGTCGGAGCTGGAAGTCGGCTGGTTGCCGCTGCTGCTGCGGCAATCGGGCAACACGCGCATCCAGCCGGGGACGCCCGGCTATCTCGAAGCGTCACAGCTTGTGCCGCGCCTGGAGATCCCGAAAGTGCTGGACCATGCGCTGGGAGACATCCACCCCGCGGGCAATCCGCATGTCCATCTCGATCCGCACAATATTGCGCGCGTGGCGCAGATACTGGGCGAGCGGCTGGGCCAGCTTGACCCGGCCAACGCCAAGGCGTATCAAGCGCGCACCGCGGATTTCCTGGCGCGCTGGAATACGGCGATGCGGCGCTGGGAGGCCGAGGCGGCGCCGCTGAAGGGGCTGACCATGGTCGTGTACCACAAGAACATGGCTTATCTGAATGCCTGGCTGGGCTTGCGCGAAGTCGGCAGCCTGGAACCCAAACCGGGCGTGCCGCCGACCACCGCGCATCTGGCCGATCTGGTCGCACGCATGCAGGCGGCGTCGGCGAAGGTCGTCGTCTACATGGCCTACAATAATCCGCAGGCGGCCGAATTCCTGTCCGAGCGCAGCAAAATACCCGCGGTCATGCTGCCCTATACCGTCGGTGGCAGCGACCGCGCCAAAGACCTGTTCGGCCTGTTCGACGACACCCTGGCGCGCTTGCTGGCGGTGGCGAAATGAGCGATCCGCTGGCGGTCCTGGCGATACTCGGGCCGGCGTTCATCGCCGGATTGCTGGTCACGGCGGCCCTGGTGCCGTTCGGCTTCGAGGTGCTCAAGCGCGGTATCGTCTTCATCGATCTCGCGGTGGCGCAGGTCGCGGGCGTGGGCGTGATATTCGCCGATTTCCTCGGCTGGGAGCCGCAGGGCGTGGCGGTGCAGATCTCCGCTCTCGCCGCGGCGCTGGCCACGGCGCTGTTGCTGACCTGGACCGAGCGGCGCTGGCCCGAGGTGCAGGAGGCGATCATCGGCGTGGTGTTCGTCCTGGGCGCGAGCGGCGCCATCCTGTTGCTCGCCAGCAATCCGCATGGCGGCGAGCACCTCAAGGACCTGCTGGTGGGACAGATCCTGTGGGTAAGTCCGGCCCGGCTGCCGCTTCAGGCCTTGATCTACGCGGCCATACTGGCATTGTGGTTAGGCTTGGGCGCGCGTCTCGGACGCGTCGGTTTCTACGCCCTGTTCGCCTGCGCCGTGACCTTTTCGGTGCAACTGGTGGGCCTTTATCTGGTTTTTGCTTCTCTGGTGCTGCCTGGACTGGCGACTTACTATGCGCGGCGCCGCAGATCCGTGAAAGCCTACGCAGTAGGCCTGCTCGGCTATGCGCTCGGCCTGCTGGCCTCGCTATGGCTGGATCTGCCCTCGGGCGCCATGATCGTCTGCGCCATGGCGCTGGTGGCGATGCTGGCGGCCGGCCTGGAGCGCCGGCCTGCAACCGGACCCAAATCGGGTTGATTCCCGCAAAAACGCCCCAATGTGGATGAATTGACCGTGCCGGAGCCTCAAATGGAACAATTCCGTGGCACCACCATCCTGTCCGCCAGGCGCGGGCAGTCGGTCGCGCTCGGCGGCGATGGCCAGGTCACCCTGGGCAATATCGTGATCAAGTCCGGCGCGCGCAAAGTGCGGCGCCTGTATCACGATCGCATTCTGGCCGGATTCGCCGGCGGCACGGCCGATGCCTTCACCCTGTTCGAGCGCTTCGAGGCCAAGCTGGAGAAACACCAGGGCAACCTGCTGCGTTCGGCGGTGGAACTGGCCAAGGACTGGCGCACCGACCGCGTGTTGCGGCGCCTGGAGGCGATGCTGGCCGTGGCGGACCGCGAAAGTTCGCTGATCATCACCGGCATGGGCGATGTGCTCGAACCGGAACTCGGCCTGATCGCCATCGGCTCCGGCGGCCCTTACGCGCAGTCGGCGGCGCGCGCGCTGCTGGAAAACACGGCGCTTACGCCCAAGGAAATCGTGACCAAGTCGCTCTCCATCGCCGCCGACATTTGCATTTATACCAACCAGCAAATCGTGATCGAAACCCTCGAATGAGGAAACGGAACCCATACCGGCGCTGTCCAACCCACTTCGGCAATCAGCCATGTCGCACATGACCCCGCAGGAAATCGTCCACGAACTGGACAAGCACATCATCGGCCAGGACCGCGCCAAGCGCGCGGTCGCCATCGCGCTCAGGAACCGCTGGCGCCGGCAGCAGGTGGCCGAGCCCCTGCGCCACGAAATCACGCCGAAGAACATTCTCATGATCGGGCCGACCGGCGTGGGCAAGACCGAGATCGCGCGGCGCCTGGCGAAACTCGCCGACGCGCCGTTCATCAAGGTCGAGGCGACCAAATTCACCGAGGTAGGCTATGTCGGCCGCGACGTCGACACCATCGTGCGCGATCTGGTCGAAATCAGCATCAAGCAAACGCGCGAACAGGCGGTGCGCAAGGTCAAGACCCGCGCCGATGATGCCGCGGAAGAACGCATCCTCGACGTGTTGCTGCCCCCCGCACGCGGCATGGTCGCGTCCGACCGGCAGGATGCGGCGGCCGCGCCGGTCGCCGACGGCGCGGAAGCCTCGGCTACACGGCAGAAATTCAGGAAGAAGCTGCGCGAGGGCGAGCTCGACGACCGGGAAATTGAAATCGAAGTGGCCGCGGCGGCGGCGCAAATGGAAATCTTCGCCCCGCCGGGAATGGAAGAACTGACCTCGCAGATCCAGGGCATGTTCCAGAATCTGTCCGGCAGCCGCAAGAAGACGCGCAAGCTGAAAATTCGCGAGGCGCTGAAGCTGGCCGCGGAGGAAGAGGCGGCAAAGCTGATCAACGACGAGGACCTCAAGACCGTCGCGCTGGCCAATGCCGAGCAGAACGGCATCGTGTTCCTCGACGAGATCGACAAGATCGCCAGCCGCTCCGAGATGTCCGGCGCCGACGTGTCGCGCCAGGGGGTGCAGCGCGACCTGTTGCCGCTGGTCGAGGGCACCACGGTGTCGACCAAGTACGGCATGGTCAAGACGGACCACATCCTGTTCATCGCCAGCGGCGCGTTCCACATGGCCAAGCCTTCGGACCTGATCCCCGAACTGCAGGGGCGCCTGCCGATACGCGTCGAGCTCGATTCGCTGTCGGTCGCCGACTTCGAAAAAATTCTCACCCAGACCGATGCCTGCCTCACGCGCCAGTATCAGGCGCTGCTCGCAACCGAGGGGGTGAAGCTCGCGTTCCAGTCCGAGGGCATCAAGCGTCTGGCCGAGATCGCCTACGCGGTCAACGAGAAGACCGAGAACATCGGCGCGCGGCGCCTGTACACGGTGATGGAAAAGCTGCTGGAGGAAATCTCCTTCGATGCGGGAAAACGCAACGACGAGAGCATTACCATCGACGCCGCCTATGTCGATGCGCGGCTGAAAGATCTGGCGCAATCCGAAGATCTGGCGCGGTACGTGCTGTAGTTACTTTGAACCCGTAGCAAAAGTCATTTTGCTACGGGCTGAATTAGGGGAGCACGAGGGGAGACGCCCCAAAGGAAGTCCCCTCGGGGGATATCCCCTCGTATTGTTGCAGAGTCTTATGGAGAAACAGATGAAACATTCCACTCGCGCCGTGCTGTTCGGTTCCATCGGTCTGGTGCTGGGCGGCGGGCTGCCGACCAGCGTGGTGCACGCGCAGGAAGTGACCATCCGGGAGCCCTGGGTGCGCGGCACGGTGCGCGGACAGAAGGCGACCGGGGCGTTCATGCAGCTCACCGCCAGCGAGTCGGCCACCCTGGTCGCGGTGGAGAGCCCGGTTGCGGGCTCGGTGCAGATACACGAAATGAAAATGGAGAACGACGTGATGCAAATGCGCGCGATCTCCAGGCTGGACCTGCCGGCGGGCACGTCGGTCGAGCTCAAACCCGGCGGCTACCACGTGATGCTGATGGATCTGAAGCAACCGCTGAAAAAAGGCGAGGCGGTGCCGATCAAACTGCGCTTCGAGGCCAAGGACAAGACTTTCAAGACCATCGAGATCCAGGCGCAGGTGCGTGAACTGGGCGCCAGTCCGCCGCAGCACGAGCACAAGCACCAGTAGGGTCTTGAAACCGCCGGGATCCTCCCCATATTTGAGTTACAGGCCATTCGGCCACCAACCAAATAGAAAGGAGAATGACCATGGCGAATGTTTCGCGTTATGAACCTTTCGGGGACGTATTCGACGATCTTCTGAAGGGATTTTTCGTGCGGCCGATGGCGTATGAAGGCCAGCCGGCGGCGACGGGCCGGATCAAGATCGACGTGAGCGAGAAGGACAGCGCCTACGTGGTGTACGCCGAAATTCCCGGGGTGAAGAAGGAAGACATCCAGGTCAACATCGACGGCGATCAGGTTTCCATCAGTGCCGAAGCGCGCGCCGAAAAGGAAGTCAAGGAGAACGAGCGGGTGCTGCACCGCGAGCGTTACTACGGCAAGGTCGCGCGCGCGTTTCGCCTGGGGACTGAAATCGATCAGGCCGCCGCGAGCGCGAAATTCAGCGACGGCGTGCTCGAACTGACGCTGCCGAAAAAAGCCGAAGCGGCCGGGCGCCAGCTGACCATCCAGTAACAGGCGCTTGCGCTATCCGGGAAAAGGCGGCTCACGGGCCGCCTTTTTTCGTCTCAGGGGCGGTAAAATCCGGCTATTGCGCAATAGCGACTGAGGGCACCATTCATGTCCAAACCTGCGGTACCCGCACTCAAGGCCCAGACCCTGGCCGAGGCGCTGCCTTATATCAAGCGCTTTCACGGCAAGACCATCGTCGTCAAATACGGCGGCAATGCCATGACCGATCCGGCCCTGCAGAAGAGCTTCGCCCACGACGTGGTGCTGTTGAAGCTGGTGGGCATGAACCCAGTGGTGGTGCACGGCGGCGGGCCGCAGATCGAGGCGCTGCTCACGCGCATCGGCAAGAAAGGCGAGTTCGTGCAGGGCATGCGCGTCACCGACGCCGAGACCATGGACGTGGTCGAGATGGTGCTCGGCGGGGCGGTCAACAAGGATATCGTCACCCTGATCAACCAGGCCGGCGGCAAGGCGGTGGGACTCACCGGCCAGGACGGCGCGTTCATCCGTGCGAAAAAGCTGATGCTGCACGACAAGGACAAGCCGAAGCAGATGCTGGACATCGGCCAGGTGGGCGAAATCGCCTCGATCGATCCGCAGGTGATTTCGGTGCTGGAAGCCGGCGGCTTCATCCCGGTCGTGGCACCCATCGGCGTGGGGGCCAACGGCGAATCCTTCAACATCAACGCCGACCTGGTCGCAGGCAAGCTCGCCGAAATTCTGAAGGCGGAAAAACTGGTGCTGCTCACCAATACCCCGGGGGTTCTGGACAAGGATGGCACGCTGCTCACCGGCCTGACCGCCAAGCAGATCGACGCGCTGTTCGCCGATGGCACACTCTCCGGCGGCATGTTGCCCAAGATCAGTTCGGCGCTGGATGCGGCCAGGAGCGGGGTGAAAAGCGTGCACATCATCGACGGCCGCGTCGAGCATGCGCTGCTGCTGGAAATTCTTACCGACCAGGGCGTAGGCACGCTGATCCACGGTAAATGATCTTGCCGGGCGCAAGCCTGGCAAAGTCATCCCGAGGCGCGCAGCGCAGAGGGATCTGCTGTTAAGCGTTCAAGCGATCTGCTTGCCGCCCTGGTCCTGCAGCCCGTCGAGATAACCTTCCTTGGGGTCGTAAATCGTCAACACCCGGCCGCGCGGCGCTTTGCTGAAGGAAATGTGCACCCATTTCGCGTACTCCAGGATGCACTGGTCGAATTCGATGCCTGAGTCGCGGATGGCTTTGATAATATCCGCCGGCGGCCCGAATTCGGCGCAGGTGAAATCAGCGGCCAGTCCCAGCGTATGTTGCGAGGTTGTTGCGCCGCCGACGCGCTGGTTGAGCTCGGCGCAGCGGTAGCCGCTGGAGATGTCCAGCGGGTATCCGGTCAGATTGCGCACCCGTTCCAGACCTTCGGCGAGCAGGCGCAGGTTATCCAGGATGTCCGCGCCCGGCGTGTTGTCGATGCGCTCGCGTTCCGCGGTTTCGGAATAGGTCAGCTGTTCAAGGGAGAAATTTGGTGTCAGCCGCATACTGCGATTCTAGACTGGACCGGTGACCATGACTACGAAGCTTACCTGGGTTTTCGACCTGGACAATACCCTGCACAACGCGTCGCCGCATATTTTTCCGCATATCAATCGCAGCATGACCGCCTACCTGCAGCGGCACCTGCAACTCACCGAGGAAGACGCCGGCAACCTGCGCGCGCATTACTGGCGCAGCTACGGGGCCACCCTGCTCGGCATGATGCGTCATCACGGCACCGATCCCGAGCATTTTCTGCGCGAGACGCATGCGTTTCCCGACCTGTCCGGCATGGTGGTGTACGAGCGCGGACTCGCCGCCATGCTGCGCCGTCTGCCGGGCCGCAAGCTGGTCCTGTCCAACGCGCCGCGCGCGTACGCGCTGGCGGTGCTGCAGATGATGGGCGTGGAGGGCCATTTCGACGCGCTACACTGCATCGAGTCCACCGGTTACCAGCCCAAGCCTTCGCGCGCCGCCTTCCACAGCTTGCTGCGCGCGCACAAGCTCATCGCCACGCGCTGCGTGATGGTGGAGGACAGCCGCGAAAATCTGCGGCCGGCCAAGCGTCTGGGCATGAAAACCGTATGGATCACGCGCGAGTCGCGCACCCCAGCCTATGTCGATGTGAAGACCGCTTCGGTACTCGCCCTGCCGCGTCTGCTGGGGCGCTTGGTCGCGTAAAAGGTTAGCAGGGTGCTGAAAAAGGGGGCGACGCCCCCTTTTAGATCCCCCAAGTCAGGGCAATTGAAAAACGCTTCCCTCTGCGAGATCGTCATGACGACGAGCAGTTTCGTGTCAGGGAAGCATTTTTCAATTGCCTGTTAGCACTTACCAACCGCATAGGCTAGAATCGGCGCACGTCTGCATATCCAAGGAGGAGATCATGGCGACCCGTCCCGGTGAACGCAAGAACCAGATCCTGCAAGTGCTGGCCGAGATGCTGCAGGCGCCGAAAAACGAAAAAATCACCACGGCCGCGCTCGCCGCCCGCCTGGAGGTCTCTGAAGCCGCGCTCTATCGGCACTTCGCCAGCAAGGCGCAGATGTACGAAGGACTGATCGGTTTCGTCGAGGAGACCGTGTTCGGCCTGATCAACAAAATCAGTGCCGAGCAGGAAAACGGTTTGAAACAGGCTCACGCCATCGCTGCCATGCTGCTGTCTTTCGCGGAGAAGAATCCCGGCATGACGCGCGTGCTGATCGGCGACGCGCTGGTGAACGAGAACGAGCGGTTGCAGGCGCGTATCAACCAGCTGCATGACCGGCTGGAGGCGACGCTCAAGCAATCGCTGCGGCTGGCGGCGACCCAGGGCGAGATCGACAAAGATGCCGATGTCTCAGCCCAGGCGAACCTGATGCTCGCCTATATCATCGGTCGCTGGCACCAGTACGCGAAGAGCGGCTTCAAGCGCCTGCCGACGGAACTCTGGCAGCAACAGGGACCGATGCTGCTAGGTTAGGATAGGATTAGCAGCGATACGCGCGGACGGGGCGCCGTCCGCGCAAGTACGAAAGTTCCAGTTCGAGCTACGCTCCGTCGTCCGCCAGGTTCGATACGCGATCATTGCGCGCTCTGCGCGCCAACCAATGGGATGGACCCCTCCTCACCTAAACGGCATCGAAGTGCCAGACTGGAAGTGTAATCCACCAGTCAACAGAGAGGAGAGGTCCACCATGAAGCTTATTCGAGTTGGGGTTGATTTGGCAAAGAGCGTATTTCAGGTCCACGGCGTAGACCGGAAGGAGAAAGCGGTTTGGCGCCGGCGGCTTACCCGGGAGAACTGGGTCAAGGTGTTGCTTGAGACGATTGAGCCAGGCTGCGAGATTGGCATGGAGTCCTGCGGTGGCGCTCACCACTGGGCGCGTAAGCTGCAGGAGAAGGGA
>Ga0334722_10000395_pt1 | contig 65715 bp, 72 predicted proteins | sample C3_bottom_MG_FD_207210 | JGI IMG/M metagenome (GOLD analysis project Ga0334722, IMG submission 207210) | Sediment microbial communities from Yellowstone Lake, YNP, Wyoming, USA - C3_bottom | ecosystem: Environmental > Aquatic > Freshwater > Lake > Sediment | place: USA: Wyoming | collected... | reverse complement strand
CAGCTCGTGGACGAAGGGCAGGACGAAGGCGCAGATCGTCGCCGAGTTGTCGGGGCGCGTGCCGGTGGGGCCTGTGAACGTCGCCACCGACATCTTCGCGGACCCGCACGTCAAGGCGCGCAACATGCTGGCCGAGATCGAGCTGCCCGGCAACGGCACGCGCGTGCAGATCGCCGCCCCCGCGATGAAGTTCACCGGGACGCCCGCCGTCGTCTACCGGCGCCCGCCGCTGCTCGATGAGCACCGCGCCGAGATCCTCGCGGAGATCGGGCTGCCGCCACACGCCGGGTCGAAGCGCAGCGCGCCGCGCGCGCCAGGCGATTCTGGCGACGCCGCGCGTCCGGTCCGCGGCCCGAAGGGCCGGCCATGACCGTCCACCTGCGGCGCTCCGAGCTTTCCGTCCCCGGGTCGCAGGAACGCATGATCGCCAAAGCGGCCGAGAGCGACGCCGACCTCGTCTTCCTCGATCTCGAGGACGCCGTCGCGCCGGCGCAGAAGGAGCAGGCCCGCGCGCGGGTGATCGACGCGCTCAACGGCATCGACTGGGGGAGGCGCACGCGCGCCGTGCGCATCAACGCCGTCGACACCGTTTGGGCGCACGACGACATCATCGATGTCGTCACGCGCGCCGGCGCGAACCTCGACATCATCATCGTGCCGAAGGTGAAGGCGCCGCGCGACGTCTGGTTCGTCGAGACGCTGCTCGCACAGCTCGAAGCGAAGCTCCGCCTCGAGCGCCGGATCGGCCTGGAGCTGCTCATCGAAGAGACGGAAGCGCTCGCTCGGGTCGAGGAGATCGCCGCGTCGTCGCCCCGCCTCGAAGCGCTGATCCTCGGCGTCGGCGACCTCTCCGCAAGCCAGGGCATCCGCACCGGCAACATCGCCGATCCGGCCATGCGGTACCCGGGCGACATGTGGCACTACGCCCGCAACCGGATGATCGTCGCGGCGCGTGCCAACGGCATCGACGCCATCGACGGCCCGTATCCCAACTACCGCGACCCGGAGGGCTTCCGCCGCGAGGCCGGCTGGGGCGCGACGCTCGGCTGCGCCGGCAAGTGGTGCATCCACCCCGACCAGATCGCGATCGCCAACGACGTCTTCGCGCCGACGGCGAAGGAGATCGAGCTGGCGAAGCGCATGTGCGACGCCTACGAGGCGGCGCAGTCCGGCGGCGCCGGCGCTGCCGGAGCCTCCGGCGTGCTCGTCGATGCCGCGTCCGTCCGCATCTTCCAGGGTGTGCTCGACCGCGCGCGCCTCACGGGCCGCCTCTGATGGCCGACACGCTCATCCGCGGCGGCACGCTGATCGATGGCACGGGCGGCGCGCCCGTGGGCGGTGCCGGCGTGCTGGTCTCCGGCGGCAAGATCGCGGCCGCCGGACCGCTCGCCGACGTGCTGCGCGACCCCCGCGCCGCCGCGGCCGCGACGATCGACGCCGCGGGCTGCTGGATCATCCCGGGACTGATCGACGCGCACATCCACGCCACGCTCACCGGGGTCGAGTCGATGCCGGTGTTCCTGGCGTGCGGCGTCACGACCGTCCGCGACATCGGCGGCCCACTCGCCGTCGTCACCGGCATTCGCGCTGCCGTCGATAAGGGTGAGGTCGCCGGACCGCGCTTCATCTTCTGCGGCCCGCTGATCGATGGCGAGGTCGCGTCGTTCCCGCAGTCCGCCCTGCCGATCATCGAGTCCACGCCCGACGCGAAGGGCGCCGCCGATCTCGCCGAGCGCTGCGTCGCCGCGGGCGCCGGTTCGATCAAGGTCTACTTCCGTCTGCCGCGCGAGGCGGTGCGCGAGGTCGTGCGGCGCATCGCCGGGCGCGTGCCCGTCACCGGCCACCTCGGCCGCACGCGGGCGTCGGAGGCGGTCGCGGATGGGATCAACGGCCTCGAGCACGTCGTCGTCACGGCCTACAACGATGTGGTGCCCGAGAGCCGGACGCTTCGACGCGATGCAGTCGTCGATGGCCGATGGCGCGTTCTGGGCGTCGCTGCTCGCGGGATGGGCGGACGCGGACCTGGCGGCGCCCGGCGCGCAGTCGCTGATGACGTCGATGCGCGAGCGGGACGTCGCCCTCGACCCGACGCTCGACATCACGCGCTTCGGCATGGGAACGCCTCGTCCGGAGGGAGATTCCGACCCGAATCTTCGGTACGTGCGGGCCGACTTGCGCGAGATGTGGCAGCTGCGGCGCGCCGCGGCCCCCGGCCGTCCGCCCGGGGAGCAGGCGATCGCCGACCGCGGCCACGCGAAGTGCGACGAGTTCGTCCGCCGCTACCACGAGATGGGCGGCCGCGTGGTCGCCGGCACCGACGTCGGCGCGGTCGGCGGGCTCGTGCCGGGCTTCTCGCTGCACGCGGAGATCGCCATGCTCGTGCGGGCGGGCCTCTCGCCCGCGGCGGCGCTCAGGGCCGCGACGCTGGACGCCGCCCGCGCCCTCCGCATCGACGCCGAGACGGGCAGCATCGAGCCGGGCAAGTCCGCCGATCTGGTGATCCTCGAAGCCGACCCGCTCGCCGACATCCGGAACCTCGGCCGTACGCGCACGGTTCTGCGGGATGGCGTGTGCCACGAGAGCGCGGCGCTGCTCGCGGCGGTGGCCGGGTAGCGCGCGGGCTCGTGTTGACAGCACCCGGCCTCGCAGCGATGATCGAATCGATGCTGACCTCGATCGCGGCCTTCCTCGCCTACTTCGATGCCGTGAACCGTCGCGCGTTGCGCGACGTCGGCGCGCTCCCGCCCGAGGCCGACGGCTGGGCGCCGGCGGCCGGCGCCGGGGAGAACGCGTGGAGCATCAACACGCTCGTCGGCCACATGGCGGGGTCGCGCCTGTACTTCGCCAGCGCCTACTGCGGTCGCGGCTGGATCAGCCCGCAGCCGCCGGACGTCAGCCGCCGCGAGCTGTGGGCGCCCGCGCTCGAAGCGAGCGCCCGCGAGCTGCACGCCGCGCTCGATGGCACGGCCGAGGCCTGGCTGGCCCGCAAGGTGCCGATGATCGACACGGGCGGCGCGCTGTCGGGCTGGCGGCTGCTGATGATGATGCTCGAGCACGACATCCATCACCGCAGCCAGATCGATACGTACGCCGGGCTCAACGGCTGGGATGTGCCCGACATTTACGGCCGCAGCGCCGAGCAGATCGGCTGGCTGCAGGCGTCTGAGCGCGAGAAGCACCCGACGTCGTAAGCGGCGCCCGCGGATTGTGTCGGCGGCGCGGGGATCGCGGTGCTGCGCGATAGACGGGGTCGCGGGGACGGTCCGCCCGGTGCGGCAGGTGACGGCCTGGCCTCCCGCCCCTCGGCTCTCACTTCTCACGTCCCGCATCCCACATCTCCGCCCGCCCGGCCGCTACCATATCCCCATGACGCGCGTGGCCTACCTCGACTGCTTCTCCGGCATCAGCGGCGACATGCTGCTCGCGGCGCTGATCGATGCCGGCGCGCGCACCGACGCCATCGCTGCCGAAGTCGCCAAACTCGGCGTCGACGGATGGTCGCTGCGCGCCGAGGCCGTGCGCCGCGGCGGCATCGCCGCGACCAGGGCGCATGTCGAACTCGCTGAAGCGCCGCAGCCGCACCGCCGCTTGCCCGAGATCCTGAGGCTGCTCGAGGCGTCATCGCTGGCAGCCACGGACCGCGAGCGAGCGGCGAAGGTCTTCGGCCTGCTCGCCGAAGCGGAGGCGCGCGTGCACGGCGTCGCGCCGGAGGAGATCGAGTTTCACGAGGTCGGCGCGCTCGATGCCATCGTCGACGTCGTCGGGAGCGTCGCCGGCCTGCGCCTGCTCGGCGTCGAGCAGCTGTACTGCTCAGCGCTTCCGGCCGGCGGCGGCACCGCGCGTTCCGCGCACGGCGCCATCCCCGTCCCCGCGCCCGCCACGCTCGAACTGATGGCGATGGCGGGCGCGCCGCTCGCTCCATCGCCCGGCGACCGCCCGATGGAGATGGTCACGCCCACCGGCGCGGCGATCGTCACCGCGCTCGCCACCTTCGAGCGCCCGGCGATGCGCGTGGAGGCGGTCGGCTACGGCGCGGGCGGCCGCGACCCGGAGGGGTGGCCGAACGCGCTGCGCCTCCTGCTCGGCGTCGAAGTCGAGCCTCCGCAGGCGGCGATGCTCCTCATCGAGACGAACATCGACGACATGAACCCGGAGATTTACGGCTACGTGCAGGAGCGCCTGTTCGAGGCGGGCGTCGCCGACGTCTGGTTCCAGCCCATACAGATGAAGAAGAACCGTCCCGGCATCCTGCTCTCGGTGCTCTGCTCGGCCGAGCGCGAGGACGCTGTCGCGAGCGTGTTGCTGCGCGAGACGTCGACGCTCGGCGTGCGGGTCAGCGCCGTCTTCCGCCACGAAGCCCTGCGCGAGAGCTTCGAGTTCGAGTCGAGCCTCGGCCCCGCCGCCGTGAAGGTGAAGCGCCTGCCCGGCGAACCCCCGCGCGTCGCCCCCGAGTACGAAGCCTGCCGCCGCATCGCCGAAGCGAAGGGCATGCCGCTGGCGGAGGTCTACCGTATCATCGAACGCGAAGCGCTGGAGAAGGTCCAGCGCGCGTAGGGGCGCAGCCTGCCGCGCCCGCGACGGAACACTACGATGACGACTGGCTCTGCGCGCGCTTCAACCGGCACCGCCGCCCGCATGGCCGACGCGGCGGCGGCGTTCCTCGCCGCGCTCGATGACAGCCAGAGGGCGAAGGCGGCGCTGCCGTTCGCCGACGAAGACGAGCGCCGCCGCTGGGCCTACTTCCCGCGCGACTTCCACGGCCTGCCGCTGCTGGAGATGGACGCGCGGCAGCGGAAGCTCGCGCATGCGCTCGTCAGCAGCGGCCTCAGCGCGCGCGCCTACGCGAAGGTCAACGCGATCGTCGCGCTCGAGAGCGTGCTCGACGAGATCGAGGGCCGCGCGCTCACGCGCCTGCGCGATCCCGGCCGCTACTTCGTCAGCGTCTTCGGCGCGCCGGGCAGTCCAGCGTGGGCGTGGCGTGTCGAGGGCCACCACGTCTCGCTCAACTTCACGATCGTCGACGGCGCGCTGATCTCGCCGACGCCGAACTTCCTCGGCGCCAACCCGGCCGAGGTGGGCCACGGCGACGCCGCCGTGCTCCGCCCGCTCGGCGAGGAGGAGGACTGCGCGCGCGACCTGCTGGACTCGCTCGACCGGGACCAGCGGGCGCTGGCAACGATCTGCGACGTTGCGCCGCCCGACTTCGTGCTGATGAACCTGCCCCGCGTGCCGGCGCGAGCGCTTCCGGGCGAGGCGGGCGCGCTGCCGGTCATCCAGCAGGAGTTCGACAAGCTCACGGCGTCGCAGCGCGAGGCGCTGCGCTTTGAGCGCGACGCGCCTCTCGGCCTCGCGGCGTCGAAGATGGACGCGAAGCAGCGCGCGCTGCTCGATGCGCTGGTCCGCGTGTACATCGAGCGGCTGCCGGACGAGCTGGCGCAGCCCGAGCGCCTGCGGGTCGATGGCACCGACGCGGATGCGCTGCACTTCGCCTGGGCGGGCGAGGCGGAGCCGCACCGGCCGCACTACTACCGGCTGCACGGCGCGCGCTTCCTCGTGGAGTACGACAACACGCAGGACGGCGCGAATCACGTCCACGCCGTCTGGCGCGACCCGGACGGCGACTTCGGCGAGGATCTGCTGCGCGCGCACCTCGCGCGCGAGCACTGAGAAGCGCCGCAATTGTCATGCTGAGCGCAGCGAAGCATCTCGTGCGGGGGAGGCATGGGGGACGCGGGTAAAGCGAGACCCGTACGTGCGGCGCTTCGAGGAAGACCCTTCGCTTCGCTCAGGGTGACATGCGGCGGGCCTACCCCGCCGCGACGACCCTCGTCTCGGCGCCGGTACCCTCGATCCGCAGCTTCCCCTCCGACTGCAGCTTATGCAGGTGCGAGAGGATCTGCCCGGTCGCCATGCCGTTGAGACGCTTGTCCAGCTCGGGGTAGATCGCCCGGAGCAGCGACTTCACCGAATCCTTCCCTTGCGCCAGCAGCCCGACGATCTGGTCCTCGCGCTGCTGCCGGTGGTCGATCAACTCCTGGATCTTCCGGTGCGGCTCGTGCACCGCCGGCCCGTGGCCGGGGCCGAGTAGCGACGCCTCAATCGCCTGCATCTTCCGCAGCGAACGGATGTACTCCGCCATGTCTCCGTGCGGCGGCGGCGGGATCGCGGCGGTGCCGACGCCCAGCACGTTGTCGCCCGAGAACAGCAGGCCTTCCTCTTCCAGGAGAATGCAGAGGTGCCCAGCCGTGTGTCCGGGCGTGTGGACGAGCCGCAGGTGCAGCGAGCCGACTTCCAGCACATCGCCGTCGGACGCGCGAATGTCGGGCACCGCCTTCGCGGCTTCGGCGCGCCACTTCTTCGCTTGCTCCCGCGCGTCCTTCTGGTCCTCCGGGATCTCCATATCGCCGGTCTCGGCATCGGGCGCGAGCAGCAGCGGCTCCTCGTCGCGGTGCATGACGATCTGCGCGCCCGTCAGCTCGCGCAGTCGCTGCGCCCCGCTCGAGTGGTCATAGTGGTGGTGCGTGATGATGATGTACTTCACCTTCACGCCGGCGAGCGCGGAGAGGATCTCGCTGCGTTTCTTGTAGGACTCGTCGTCGCCGAAGCCGGCGTCGATCAGCGCCGCCTCGTCACCGTCGCGGATCAGCCAGACGTTCGGCGGGTAGGGCTGCGGAAACCACGACAGGTCGACGTGCAGGCTGGTGACGTGCGGCGTCAGCTCGTTCGGCATGGCGGAAGCATGTCAGCAGCCCGTCGCAGCGGCAAGCGAGCGGCGGCGGGCGGGAGCCGACGGGGGTCAGCGGGCGTCCACCTCACACAGCGTGCGCTACGATGTCGGCTGTGGAACCCGAGATCCAGTACGTCCGCACCCATGACGGCTTCAACATCGCGTATTACGCTGCCGGCCAGGGACCCGCGGTCGTGCTGGCGAGCCTCCCGAACTCGCACATTCAGCTTGAGCTGACGATGCCCGACGTCCGCCGCGTCACGGAGATGGCCAGCCAGATCGTCACCTACGTGCGCTACGACCATCGCGGGTTCGGGCTGTCGGACCGCAACGCCACCGACTTCTCGATCGATGCCTTGCTCCCGGATCTCGAAGCCGTCGTCGAGCGCTTGTCCATCCCATCGATCAGCCTCATCGGCTTTGGCTTCGCATCGCCCGTGGCGGTTGCGTATGCGGCGCGACATCCGGACCGGGTCTCGCGCCTCGTCCTCTGGCCCGGCTGGGTGCGAGTGCCGCAGTCCGTGATCGACCGCGTGGAACCGCTCGTGGCGCTTGGCGCCGCGGACTGGGAGTTCGCGACCGAGTCGCTCGTCCGTTATAGCCAGGGCTGGAACGATGAGATGTCCGGTCCCGCGGCGGCCGTCTTTCGCGACGCTGTGACGCCGGAGACCTGTGCGGCGTTCGTCCAGGCGGCAAAGCGGTGGGACGTGACGGACTTGCTTCGCGATATCGACGCGCCGGTGCTGCTCGTCCATGAGCAGCGCGACCCTTACGAAATGCCGAAGAGCGTCGCCGCAGCGCTGCCCCACGCACGCATGGTCATCCTTGACGGCGCCACGCGCCCGGAGCGCATGATGAAGGCCAGCGCCGCGACCATCTCGTTCGTGCTGGGCCAGGATGCTCCCGCCGCAGCGGCCGAAGCCGCGCCGCGCCCGGAAGGCACCACGGCGATCCTCTTCGCCGACATCGTCAGCTCAACCGCGTTAACCGAAGAGATCGGCGATCTGGCGTTCCGCGTTCGGGCGCGCGAACTGGACCAGCGGCTGCGCGCAGCCATCCGCGAGGCGGGTGGCACGCCGGTCGAGGGGAAGCTCCTGGGCGACGGCGTCATGGGCGTGTTCAGCTTCGCACGGCAAGCCATCGACGCGGCGCTGCGCTGCGAGCCGGCGGCGAAAGGCACAGGGCTGCAGCTCCACGTCGGTGTCCACGCCGGCGACGTCATTCGCGACGAAGACAACGTCTTTGGCGGTGCGGTAAACATGGCGGCCCGCATCGCGGACGCCTCTCGTCCCGGCCAGGTGCTGGTGTCGGACGTCGTCCGCGCGCTCGCCCGTACCTCCGCCGCCGTCGCGTTCGACGACTGCGGCGAATACCGGCTTAAGGGCATCGCCGAACCGCAGCGCCTCTACGCCGTGCTGTCCCGCTGATCGGGCGAGTCGCAGCGTCGGTGCCCCGGCGCGCGGCCGGTGGGCGGCGCGCGCCCTCCATGCGTCTTCGTCGCCGTCCCCACCGGCGGGCTCACGCCGGCGCTTCTCGCTTCGGTCCGGGTTCGGTGTAACCTTTTCGCACGCCTTCCCGTCTAACAGAGTGAAAGGGGAAAAAGGCGTGGACGAGCGGCGAAGCGACTCCGCACTCGCGCTCCTGGAGCGGGCGAAGGCCGGCGACAAGGACGCCTTCGGGCGTCTGGCCGAAGAGCACCGCGACGCCCTGCTGCGCCTCTGCTACAAGATGACCGGTTCCCACGAACAGGCCGAGGACCTCGTCCAGGACACGCTCCTCAAGGCGTACACGCACATCGCCGAGTTCGAGCTGCGGGCGTCGCTCTCGACGTGGCTGTTCCGCATCGCAACCAACGCCTGCCTCGACCACCAGCGCGGCAAGAAGCCCTGGGATATCGACAAGCGCTGGCAGTGGTTCCGGGAGAACGGCGAGCTGGTGCAGCAGATGGAGCAGACGCTCTACCTCTCGCCCGAGCGCTCCGCCGAAGTGCGCGAGGTGGCGGCGACCTGCGTCAACTGCATCGCCATGTCGCTTCCCGCGAAGCAGCGCGCCGCGCTCGTCCTGTGCGACCAGATCGGCCTCTCGCGCGAGGAGGCGGCGAAGTCCATCGGCGCGTCGGTCGCCTCCGTGAAGACGGAACTGCACCGCGCCCGCAAGACGATGACCGAGGTCTTCGAGAAGCGCTGCGCCCTCGTCGACCCCGAGAACGAGTGCGACGGCTGCTTGGTCGCCGGCCGCATCCAGCGCCGCGGCGGGCCGCGCCAGGCGAGCAAGGAGCAACAGCCATGAGCTGCGACGAGATCGAGGAGCTGCTCTCGGACCTCATCGACGACGAGCTGGCCGACGGCGTCCGCGCCGGCGTCGAGGCGCACATCGCCGCCTGCGACCGCTGCGCGAAGTCGTACCGCGCGCTGGAGCGCACCGTGCGCTTCGTACGGGCGAACTCACGCCCCCGCCTGGCGCCGCACACGCCGGGGGGCGCCTACGCGAACTTCACCCGCGCGACGGCGGACGAGGCGTACGGACGCGACCCGATCGCCGTGCTCGTCGACAGTCTCGGCGAGCTGATACCGGAGCGGATCGATGACGTGCGGCGCGCGCTGCGCGGCCAACAGGAGGACTGACATGAAAAGCGATATCGTGATCATCGGCGGCGGCATCGCCGGACTGGCGACGGGTGCGCTGCTCGCGAAGGGCGGTCTACGGCCCGTCGTGCTCGAGCGCGGCAACCAGCCCGGCGGCCGCGCCTACACGTACGTCGATCGCGGCTTCACGCTGAACTACGGCGCGCATGCCATCTACCGCCCCGAGTCGGGCCCGCTGGGCGACGTGCTGCGCCGTCTCGGCCGCCCGATGCTCGACGCGCCGCTGCCGGACGCGCTCAAGAGCTACTGGGCCGACGGCGACCGCTACGGCAGCATCGGCGCGAAGCCGCACCAGCTGCTCGGCACGAAGTTCTTCGGGGTGAAGGGCAAGATCGCCATGGCCGGCGCCTTCCTCGCGCTGCGTTCCGCGAAGCCGGAGCGGCTCGCAGGCGTGACCTACGGCCAGTGGCTCGACGAGCACGCCCGCGAACCCGAGCTGCGGCGCTTCCTCTCGGCGCTGGCCACGATCAACACCTATCACCGACACCCGGAGGACCTCAGCGCCGCCGTGCTCATGCGCCACTTCCAGGAGAACCTGTTCGCCAAGGATTATGTCGGCTACATGAGCGGCGGCTGGAAGCGCATGTACGAGACGTTCATCGCCGAACTGCGAGCCGGCGGCGGTGATCTCGTCACCGGCGCCACCGTCGACCGTCTCGAGACGGGCGGCGATGGGCGCGTCGTCGCCGCCGTCACGCCCGACACGCGGTATGAGGCCGATGCCTTCGTCTGCACGCTGCCGCCCCAGGACGCGCCATCGATCGCTCCCGCCGGCTCAGGGCTGGCGGCCGAGATGGCGCGCTGGTCGGGCCTGCAGGACGTGCGCGTCTACGCCCTCGACCTCGGCTTCAGCCGCCCGGTGATCGAGGACACGGCGCTGATCTTCGACGTCGAACGGGCGCTCTACTACAGCCTGCACAGCTACACCACGCCGGGCCTCGCGCCGCCCGGCGGCCAGCTGCTGCACGCGATGGCCTACCTCTCCCCGGAGGAGCGGGCGGACCAGCGGCTGCTGGACGGACGCAAGGCCGAACTCCTCGCCGGCCTCGATCGCTTCTTCCCGGGCTGGCGCGATGCGGTCGTCGTGCGGCGCGAACTCTCCGGCGTGCGCGTCGCGTCGGCCAGGCAGACGCTGGAGCAGCAGGGCGAGCGCCGGGTGCCGCTGCATTCGTCCGCGGCGCCGAACCTGATGTATGCCGGCGACGGGCGCGGCCTGCCATACATGATCGGCAACATCAGCCTCGCGTCGGCAATCGAGGCGGCCGACGCGGTCCCGGCCGTCATTGCCGCCGCCCGCGCGACCGCTCGCGACGCCGTGCCGGCCTGACGCACACCCGGCGTCGGGCGCGCCAGCGTGCTGGCGGCTCGGCGGACGAAGCGAAACGGGGGCGCCAGGGCGCCCCAAAAATTCGCGTGTGCTGCTGGCCGGGACTAACAGGATCCCGAAAGACACCCCGTCGCGCTGTTGAATGCGCCGACGATCGCGCCGCGGAACGCCACGACCGCCGCCACGACCACAGCGATCGCGATGACGGCCATGATCAGGCCGTACTCGGCCAGGGTCTGGCCCTCTTCGTCCTGGAGCCGGGACTGCAGGTTGTGCAGCGCCAGGACCGCGCGGATGGCTAACTCTCTGAACATAATGGTGCTCCTCCTCCTGAAGTAGTGCGTGGACTGCTAGGGGAAGAGTCGGCACGTGAGGAGATTTCCTAAGGGTTTCTTAATGATTTCTTTTCTTTTTCTGGCCCTCGACCCATCACCCCGGGCCTGGCCGAGCGCCGCGAGCCCAGCCCGCTGCCAGCGGGTACACCCAGCGCTGCGCGGCACCGGCCAGCGCGAGGCCCGCCAGGCACACCACGAGGCCCGCCGCGGCGTCCAAGATGTAGTGGTTCGCGGTGAAGATGATCGCCGCCAGCTGCGCCCACGGCAGCAGCAGCCCGACCAGCCGCACAAGCGGCTGCCGCACCGTCACGACCAGCGCCCCGCCGATGATCATCGCCCAACCGAAGTGCAGGCTCGGCAGTGCCGCATAGGGATTCACGAAGGCGCTCACGGACTGCGCCTGGTAGCTGAGCTGGTTGTACTTCTCGAGCGTCCCCACGAACTCGCCGGTCGGCAGCAGCCGCGGCGGCATCACCGGGTACAGCGCGTAGATGACGAGGCTGATCGCGCCCGAGATGAGGATTGCATCCCGGGCGATGGTGTAGGCGTGCCGCCGCGCGAAGTACATCCACAGGCCCACCGCGACGATCAGCGGGAAGTCCAGCCAGAAGTAGATGAAGTTGAACAGGTCGACCAGCGGCTTCCGGCCCAGCACCACCTCCTGCAGCCGGGGCTCCCAGAAGATGCCCAGATCGCGTTCCAGGTCGATGATGTCGTTCGCGTGCCGCAGCGCCGCTGCCTCGTGGTTCACGACACCCCCGCGCACGAGGAAGTACAGCAGGAACGCCAGGGCAACGAGCGCCAGCTCGAACGCGTCACGGTACAGCCGATGCCGCTCCGCCGCCCTGGCGAGGCGCCGTGCGAGGCTCTCCCGTCCGTCCATCGCGCTTGCCACCTGGCCCAACGCCCGCTCCTTCCGCTCTTATCGCGGGCAGGCTAACGTAGCAGGCATCAATTGCGCCCGTGGCGGATAGGTGGCGAGGACAACACGGGGGTCGCGAGCGAGGAACACGATGATCGACCGCCGGTCCCTGGATGAGCTGTACGACTACACGACGTTCACGTGGGCGACGTACGGCAACGCGCTGCGCACGCTCCCGCCGGACGCCATCGCGCGGCCCGTCGCGGGCTCGGGGTGGCCGGCGCTGCGCGACGTGCTGTTCCACCTCGCGTGCGGCTGGGACAACTGGCTCCGCGACCGGCTCGGGCTCGACGATCCGCTCGATGCGACGGCGGACTCGATCACGTCGTGGGCAGACGCCCAGGCGCTGCGCGGGCGCACCCGCGGCTGGCTCCGCCGCGTGCTCGACGAGACTTCCGACGCCGGGATGTACGACCGCATCGAGCAGGTCGGGTCGGGCGGGGACGGCGGCCTGCGCGTCGGCGTCGTCGAGGTCCTCTCGCACATCCTCCTCCACGAGCGCGGTCATCACGGCGACGTCACGACGCTGCTCTCGCAGCTCGGCGCCGCGCCGGCGGCCTCCGACTACCTGGTCTACGTCTTCTTCCGGGACCGCGCCGGGGCGCGCTGAGATCTCGCGAAGCGCCCCGTGGACCGTCGTTCCGGGCGGTCGCAGGGGTTCGCGATGTAGGAAATCGCAACGTGGAGCAGGCCGTTTGCAACGCTTTGGAAAGGTGGCCAAATTTCCCCGCAATGGTCACCATAAAAGGCTTGCTTCCCTCACGGCTCAACTGTATTCTCCGGACTGTCCTGAGGCTTATTCAGCCACCTCACACGGCCCGCTCTCCGCAAGGGGCGCGGGGTGTTTCGCCCCGAAAGGGCACGGGGAGTCGAGCCGCGGTGAGGTCGGCTCTAGTTATCGGGTCTCCAACCTCGGACGTTTCTTTGTAACGGTCTTCGTTCTTCGCCCGCTTCGACCTGACGCCATCGCCGGGAGGGATCCACGTTGTCCGCTGCAGGACGCACGCACACAACCTCACACATCGCCGCCGTCAACATCTCGATCACCTCCGGAGCTCCCGCGCGATGACGCACATTGCCGCAGCCACGCCCATCCGCACGCCCGCCGCCGTCTGGACCGCCACGCTCGGCCAGCTCGAGATGCTCGTCACGCGCGCCAACTTCGACACGTGGCTGCGCGACACGATCGGCCTCCGCCACGACGACATCGGCTTCGTGGTCGGCGCCCAGACGGACTTCGCCACGGAGTGGCTGGCGACGCGGCTCCGCCCGCTGATCACGCGCACGCTCGCGCGCGTCCTCGGCCACGCCGTCGACGTCGCGTTCGAGGTCGTACGTCACGGCGAACCGGAACCGCCCATCCTCCTGTCTGAGCCTGAAGGCGCGACGGAAGCCGGCGTCCCCGCCCGCCGGACCGTCGCGCCTCCGGCGCTCAACCCTTCGCTCACCTTCGACGCGTTCGTCGTCGGCGATGAGAACCGCCTGGCCTACGAGTCCGCGCGCCAGGCGCTCGCGACTCCCGGGCTCGTGAACCCGCTCACCATCTTCGGCGCGGCCGGACTCGGCAAGACACACCTGCTCAACGCCATCGGCCACGCGGCGTACGACGCCGGCCGCTCGGTGGTCTACGCTCCCGCCGAGCGCTTTGGCAACGACTTCGTGCGCGCGCTCTCCTCGGGCATCGAGGCGTTCCGCCGCCGCTACCGCAGCGTCGATGTGCTGCTGGTCGATGACGTGCAGTTCTTCGAGGGCAAGCAGAAGTTCCAGGACGAGTTCTTCCACACGTTCAACGACCTCCACGCCGCCGGCAAGCAGATCATCGTCTCCACCGACCGCATGCCGTCGCAGGTTGCGGGGCTGAGTGACGCGCTGCGTTCGCGGCTGCAGTGGGGCCTGGTGGCCGACCTGCAGAAGCCGTCGTTCGAGACGCGGCTGGCGATCCTGCGCGCGAAGGCCCGGCTGCACGCGCTGCACCTGCCGGAGCGCGCGCTGGAGATCATCGCGGAGCGCTGCTGCCCGACGGTGCGCGAGCTGGAGGGCTACCTGAACCGCGTGCTGGCGTACGTGCCGCTGGTCGGCGGCGATGTGACGCCGGAGATCATCGAGAAGGCGCTGACGCCGCTGACGCCCGCCGCGCCGCACGAGCAGCCGGCGATCGCTACGGAAGCACTGATCGATGCGGTGTGCCGTCGCACCGGCGCGACGCCGGCCGACCTGCGCGGCCGCAGCCGTGCGCGCGAGATCTCCTACGCGCGCCACCTGGCGATGTACCTGATGAAGGAAGACGCGCGCCGCAGCGTGGCCGAGATCGGGCGCGAGTTCGGGCACCGCGACCACTCGACGGTGCTCGCCGGCGTGCAGCGCATCGCCCTGGAGCAGACCACGCGCGCCGAGACCTCGGCCGACATCGCCGCGCTGCGCAGCACCCTCGCCGCCCCGCCCGCCCCCGCCCAGCGCGCGGGTTAGTGTGACTGGCATGCCTCGCAGCGACGCGCCGCAGAGCGATCAGAGCGCTGGGCTCATCCGATGCCAGGTCTGCGGCGGGAGTGCGGTCTGTGTCGGTTTCGATGACGCGTCGCTCGAGTACCAATGCACGGCAAGCGCTCCGCCGCACGGTTGGTCGGAGGAACGCGATCCGGCGTGCGAACGATGCGAAGAGCCGCTCAGCGAGCATTCGTCAGTCTCAACACCCAACGACGACTATCTCGTATGCCCGGGCTCGCTGGAAGACAACACCTTCGTCGGCGTTCCACCGTCGATTCACTTACTCACTCATGTCGATTGAAGAGCTCGTAGAGGTTGTCCACGGCAAGCGGGCGTGGCTCGGCTCGAAAGAGGAAGCCAAGCAGCTCTTCTTCACCAACATCTTCGGCGCCACCGACGGGCGCTACCCTCAACAGGCGGCGAACTCAGTTACTCTCCGCGCACCGCAGATCTCGGCGGAGGAGAACGTACGCTACGCCGCGTACATTCATCCGACGAACCCCGACTCCGGGGCCTACGGTGGCATGTCGGTCGCGATCTTTCCTGCTGCGGACGGAGCGCACCCGTGCCTGTTGACGTTCGTCGTCGGAACGAGCGGTCTGAGTCCGGACGATCACATTCTCGGGCGACCCGGCCACGCACGTAAGGTGCAGGCATTGTGCGCATGGCTCAATGAGAAACACGGTAAGGGGGCATTCGTTGCCTGGGCCAAGCAAGACCCGGTGCGCACCGATCTGGCAGCACCCGACACTGTCGTGCGAGGCTTCGCGGACTACAGGCCAGCATTCGACAAGTACGGGAGAGAGCTTTACGCGATCTATAGGCCGAGCACCGACCTCGAGGCGACCCGCGAGGCCGTCACTGCGTTCCTCGATCTCATGTTCCAGGAACGCGGGCACAAGACGGTGGCAAGGCATGACTCCGAAGCCGATCGAATCGAGGCCGAGTGGTTCGCGCACCTGATGCCGGACGTTTCGAGACAAGATGTCGCAGTGTTGCTCCGGTCACGCAGATACGTCGTGATCCAGGGGCCGCCAGGCACGGGCAAAACACGCATGGCGTTGGAGTTGCTCCGTGACGAGTACGCAGACAACGGCAAGTCGATCCAGTTTCATCCGAACACCACGTACGAGAACTTCGTCGGCGGCTTAGCGCCGCGCTTGTCCGACACAGGGCTCGGTTTACAGTTCGCCCCGGCGCAGGGAAGCCTCATGGAGGCCGCGGCGGCGGCGAAGGCCGATCCGGATCACCCGTACCTTCTACACATCGACGAGCTGAATCGTGCGGATCTGGGGAAGGTGCTTGGCGAAGCCATCTACCTTTTCGAGCCTGACGAGTCGCCACGACGGATCGAACTGGCGTACGAGTTCGGCGACCCACCGAGTAAGTCGCTCTCGTTACCCCCCAACCTGCATGTGTTGGGCACGATGAACAGCACCGATCGCAGCCTCGCGATCGTCGACGTTGCTGTTCGGCGTCGCTTCGCGTTCGTGAAGCTCTGGCCGCAGCCTTCCGTCGTGGATGCGCAGCAGTCGGCTGTAATGACGGACGCGTTCCGAGAACTCGAGCGGATCTTCATCGAGCACGCGAGCGGCGAAACCTTCGACCTCGTGCCTGGGCACTCGTACTTCCTGATCAAGGACGGCGATGATGCTAAGCGCCGTCTCCAGGTGACGCTCGTGCCGTTACTCGAGGAATACCTGTCACAGGGGTACGTCGGCGGCTTCGCCGAACAGATCCGTTCGTACCTGCAATGGGTAGATAGCCTCTAACGTGGCCACGATCGCACGCCGCCGCGAGTCGAGACGAGGCCGCCGCAGGGTTCTCGCCTCGGTTGGTAGCCACGATCCGTGCTTCGAGGCGACCGACTCGTCGATGGTGCGGATCTCGGCTGCAAAGTTGCTTCGCGGTACACCGCCGAGAGACCCGGCTCCGCACTCTGCGCGGCTCTCCGAACAATTCATCGAGAGAAATCGCGCAGTCCTGGCGCAGGTCGGGGCTACCGCGCAACAGCAGTACAACGGGACAGCGGTCGATCTCGTGATCAGCACGACAACCACGATTGGCGCAGTGCCGCTGCTATCGCCCACCACTGGTCGAGCAGATTACGGTTTGGTCATCCGCCCACGTTTTGACTGGCCGGGAATCGGCCCCATGCTGTCCGATATGGGCTGGCGCGTTGTCCCGGTTCCGCTCGGCCTCCCGATGCTTCCTCGCTCCGATCGCAAGATCCCGCAATGGTTGCTTTCGAGCATTGTCCTCTTCAGGATCCGTGCAATGCTCGATCAGCTTCAGCGCCGCTTTGAGATGACGGAGGAGTCGCGCACTGCGCCCAAGGGCAGTGTGGACTGGCGCGCCTACGCAACGCGACACCTCTCCCGTGCACAGTTTCTGAGCGTGCCGTGCCGCTTCCCTGACCTGCGAGCGGATTCAGACCTGCGGTCCGCGATTAGATTCGCACTCAATAAGCAACTGCAGTCACTCTCCACTCAACGGTCTGCGGGCCTGTTCGTGCTGCGACTGATCGACTTGTGTCAGACGCTTGCCGATCGAGTCCAAGACGTGCCGCCTCGACAACCCGGCCCGCGTCAATTCGATCAGTGGCTTCGCGGCCCACTTAGGACGCCTGAGTTTCGTGTGGGGCTTGAGGCTGTGCAATGGACGGTGGAAGACAGGGGACTCGCCGGATTGAGCGACCTCCAGGGCCTCCCCTGGTCACTGCCGATGGACGCGTTCTTCGAGGCGTGGACGGAAACGATTTTGTCGGATGTTGCGCGGAAGATCGGTGGCGTCGTTCGATCCGGGAGGGAACGGCGGACACTAACGGCTCTTCACTGGGAGCCATCCTTCCTCGGCTCGCAGAAGTACTTGCTTCCCGACCTCGTTCTCGAGCGACGAGACACCACGGTCATCGTAGATGCCAAGTACAAGGAACACTGGGAGGAGATGCAAGAACGCCGCTGGGGCGCGCAGGAGGAGGAACTACGCGAGCGCCACCGATCCGATCTGCTGCAGGTACTCGCGTACGCGAACGTCGCGACGACACCTCGGATCGTCGTGTGCCTTGCCTATCCCTGCCGCCGCGCCACGTGGGATTCGCTGCGCGCGAGGAATCGCCTCGTACACAGAGCATCGCTGAGTGCGGGCGAACGCCGGATCGACCTGCTTCTGACGGCGCTCCCGATGGGCGTCGCGATAAGCGAGGTATCAGAGGAGTTCGCGCGTCACCTGATATGAGAGGGCTTGGTAAGTCGACCAATTAGGGTTACCCGAGGTGGAATCGTTTTGTCAAGGAGTGAGCAATGGGCTGGGTCGTGCAAATCAATCCAACATCACCAGTGCATAGCATCCGGGGCGACTTGGTGAACGCGCTTGAATCGCATCTCGAGGACTTCGAGCTCCGATACTGTTCGCTCGAGCCGAGCGCACGTGCACTGAGGGCGTTGCGTGCTTATGAGCCCGCCTGGGACGAGGAGCGCGTCGCCGTGGCCGAAATCATCTCGCTGCTCGAGCGCGGCGAGACCGTCGAACTGCTTCTCGGGTATTGACGTCGGGTGGCGCGAGCGTTGACGCTCGGGGTCTATCCGCCGCCCGCGTCACGCCGCCTCGCGGACGTCGCCGCTGAGCCACCAGCGGGCGACGCCGCGGCGGGCGAGGGCGCGGTCGATGCTCAGCGCCTGGCGCGCGGCCCAGACGATGAGCGGCGCCTCCAGCACGACGAACACCGCATCGATGGCGGCGCCGGGCGTCACGGCGCCGTTCATCACGTAGAAGTTCGCGTTCATCACCAAAGCCGCGGCCGCCGTCAGGCGCGTCGCCGCGCCCAGCACCAGCGCCGCGCCCACCGCCAGCTCGCCGGCGATGATCAGCGGCGTCAGCGCGCCGGCGTGCTCGATCACGACGTCCTCCAGGAACGAGCGGTACGGCCCCGGGATCGCGTTGTCGTCGAGCGCCGACTGCACCATGCGGCGCAGGCCGTCGCCGCCGATCCACCCCTTCGCGAGCTGGCCGATGCCCTCGTAGAGGTACAGCGCGCCCATCGCCACGCGCGCGGCCACCAGCCCCAACCGAATCCGCTGCTCGATGTCATGTGACGCCTCTCGCTTTGTGTTCGCGCTTGATACGCCGGGTCTCGGTTCTCGGTTCTCGGTTCTCGGTTCTCGGGTTCTCGCTTCCCGATTCCCGATTCCCGCCTCCAACTTGCTACCATGACTGCGCATCGGGAGGTGACATACCGTGCCAGCGCTTCGTTCCCTTGAATCCGTCTTCGCGCGCGTCCAGAAACCCGCCCGCTACACCGGCGGCGAATTCAACTCCGTCGTCAAGGACTGGGACGCCTGCGACGTACGCGTTGTCTTCGCCTACCCCGACCTCTACGACATCGGCATGTCGAACCTGGGGCTCGGCATCCTCTACGACATCGTCAACCGGCGCCAGGACATGCTCGCCGAGCGCGTCTACGCCCCCTGGGCCGACCTCGAAGCGATCATGCGCGCCGAGGGCATCCCGCTCTGGAGCCTCGAGACGCGGCACCCGCTGGCCGAGTTCGACGTCATCGGCTTCTCGCTGAGCTACGAGGGCACCTACACGAACATCCTCAACATGCTCGACCTGGCCGGCCTGCCCGTGCTCGCCGAAGAGCGCAGCGACGCCCACCCGCTGGTCATCTGCGGCGGCTCCGGCGCGCTCAACCCGGACGCGCTGGCGGACTTCGTCGACGTCTTCGTGCTCGGCGACGGCGAGGAGACCATCGTCGACATCGTGGACTTCGTGCGCGAGTGGAAGCGCCAGGGCCGCGGCACGCGCGAGCATATGCTCCTCCAGCTTGCGAAGATCTGGGGCGTCTACGTCCCGCGCTTCTACCGGCCCGAGTACAACGCCGATGGCTCGATCAAGTCCATCGGCCCGATCGTCGAAGGGCTGCCGGCGCGCGTGACGAAGCGCTTCGTGCAGCAGCTGCCGCCGCCGCTGACGAATCCCATCGTGCCGTACCTGCAGACCGTGCACGACCGCGCCGCCATCGAGATCCAGCGCGGCTGCACGCAGGGCTGCCGCTTCTGCCAGGCCGGCATCATCTACCGACCGCGCCTCGAGCGCTCGCCCGAGGAGGTGCTGCAGGCGGCGAAGGAGCTGGTGGCGAACACGGGCTACGACGAGCTGTCGCTCGTCTCGCTCAGCACGACGGACCACTCGCAGATCGTGCCGATGGTTGACGCCCTGCGCGCGGAGTTCGGCCAGACGCTGACGATGTCGCTGCCGTCGATGCGCGTCGACAGCTTCTCGGTGCGCGTCGCGGAGGCCGTCGCCACGCGCGGCAAGCACAGCATCACCTTCGCGCCCGAGGCCGGGACGGAGCGGCTGCGCATGACGATCAACAAGATCGTCACCGACGACCAGCTCTACGAGGCGGCTGAGAACGCGTTCTCGCAGGGCTGGACGAACGTGAAGATGTACTTTATGGTCGGCCAGCCCACCGAAACGCACGAGGACATCGAGGGCATCGTGACGCTCGCGCGCAAGGTGCGCGAGATCGGCCGCCGCCATCACGGCGGGCGCGCGCGCGTGCGTGTCAGCACGTCGAACTTCATCCCGAAGGCGCACACGCCGTTCCAGTGGGCGGTTCAGGCGCAGCCTGACGTCCTGCGGCAGCGCCACCTCTACCTGCGCGACGCGCTGAAGAAGGCCGGCGTGCAGTTCTCCTGGGAAGACCCGGAGCACAGCCTGCTCGAGGCCGTGCTCTCGCGCGGCGACCGCCGCCTCGGCAAGGCGATCCACAGTGCGTGGCAGGCGGGCGCGCGCTTCGACGCGTGGCACGAGCACTACGACTGGCCGCGCTGGCTGCGCGCAATGGACGAGAGCGGGCTCGACCCCGGCTTCTTCGCCTACCGCTCGCCGGGACTGTGGGACCCGTTCCCGTGGTCGCACATCAACATCGGCGTCACGGAGTCGTACCTGCGGGCGGAGTGGATGCGCACGCTGAAGCACCAGCAGACCGCGGACTGCCACAAGGAGCCGTGCAACGTCTGCGGCGTCCAGAACCAGAACGCTGACGACTGCCTGGACCGACTCGACCTGCGCCTCGCCCGCCAGGGCAAGCCGCCGAAGGCCCGCACCGGCCTCGTCAAGCCGATCGAGATGTTCTCGCTGACATAGCGCAAACCGCGCGTCACGCGCAGCGTGCACGTCGTCAGCCTGATCCCGGCACGATGTCATCGCGAGCGCCCAGAGCGTGTCATCCTGAGCGAAGCGAAGGATCTCGATCGCTGGTGCGCCCCTCCCCGGGGCACCAACGCCGTGGCCACGCGAGATTCTTCGCTGGCGCTCAGAATGACAGGAAGAACTTCGCGGTGCACCCCGCGCACTGTGGCGATAAGATCACGCCGCAGCGCGCGCAGCACGCCAACCGAGGAGGAGCGCCATGCCACACGCACAGATCAACGGTTTCTCGATGTACTACGAGCGGCACGGCGACGCCGGCGAGCCGATCGTCCTCGTCCACGGCTACACGGGTGATGTCGGCGACTGGCCCGACCAGATCGCCGAATTCTCGAAGACCCACCGCGTGCTGGCGATGGACCACCGCGGTCACGGTTCGTCCGAGGGACCCGCCGACCGCGCGTCGTACACGATCACGCAGATGGCGGACGACGTCGAGGCGCTCGTCGAGCACGCCGGCTTCGGCCGCTACCACCTCGTCGGCCATTCGATGGGCGGCGCGGTCGCGCAGGAGATCGCGCTGCGCAGCGCGCAGCGGCTGATCACGCTCACGCTCTTCGGCACCGGCGCCGACTTCCGGCTCAACCGCAGCACCACCGTCACGAAATGGATGGAGGCGCGCAACAGCCTGGCGGAAGAGCGCGGGATGGAGGCGGTCGTCGCGTCATCGCCGCCGTTCCCCGATCCGCCGCACATGCCGCCCGGGCGGCACGAGTACGAGCGGGCGCGCATGCTCAGGATGCCCGTCGCCGGGTTGGGCGGAGGGTGGCACGCGCTCACGACGTGGCCGGGCGCGGCCGACCGCGTGCGGCAGATCACGACGCCGGCGCTGATCATGTCGGGCGAGCTCGACCGCGCGGTCAAGGGCGCGACGTACCTCGCGGGGCAGATCGCCGGCGCGACGCTGCTGATCATCCCTGAGGCGGGCCACAACCCGCAATGGGAGCGCCCGGAGATCTTCAACGCCGCCCTGCGCGAACACATCAGCCGCCAGGCCGCAGCCTCCGCCTCGGGCTGATCCTCCGCCGCATCCGGCCCGCGCCTCGACCGATCCGCCCGGCCACCGCCGGCGCCTACGAAAAACGCAGGTCGCGGTTCATTGCCGCGAAGGCGTGAGCGATGCGACGATCCTCTCTCACGGAGAGACGGACGGAGGTACACACGCATGGGCGCGAGCGAGCTTCTCCAGCAGGGCATCCAGACCGTCGCCCTTCGCGGCATCCTCGCCGTCGAGCGGGTGCAGACCGGGGTCACGTTCTTTCCGATGGGGGAGCGGTTCTACGCTGACCCGTACACCGCGTACCGGCGGCTGCGAGAGAAGGACCCGATCCACCGGAGCCGCCTCATCAACGGCTGGGTGATGACGCGCTACGCCGATGTCACCGCCGTCCTGCGCGACGCCCGCTACTCCTCCGATGAACGCAAGCAGGTCGGGTACGAGAAGATGCGCAAACGCGCCGTCAAGCAGGGCATCATGGATGACGACGATTCGTACGGCGGGTCGATGCTGCGTGTCGATCCTCCGGACCACACACGACTCCGGGCGCTTGTGAGCCGTGCGTTCACGCCGCGCACGGTGGAAGCGCTGCGCGGACGCGTGCAGGCGATCGTTGACGAGCATCTCGACGCGGTGGCGGGCCAGGGCGGGATGGACGTGATCGCGGCGCTGGCCTATCCGCTGCCCGTGATCATCATCGCCGAACTCCTCGGCATCCCCACGGAGGACCACGCGCGCTTCAAGCACTGGTCCGACGAGATGGTCCGCGGCATGGGCGTGTCTACCGCCGAGGACGGGAAGCGCTCTCGCCGCGCGCAACGCGAGCTGCGGGCGTACTTCGAGGGTGTCGCGTCCGCCCGACGGGCAGATCCGCGTGACGATCTGTTGTCCGCGCTGGTCGCCACGGAGGACGGTGGCGACCGCTTGAGCGCGGACGAACTCTACGACACGTGCGCGCTGCTGCTCGTCGCCGGCCACGAGACGACGACGAACCTTATTGGCAACGGGCTGCTCGCGCTACTCCGCCACCCTGACCAGCTCGATGTCCTGCGCCGGGAGCCCTGTCGCGCGGAGCAGGCGGTCGAGGAGCTGCTGCGATACGACAGCCCGGTGCAGGCGACGACGCGCATGGTGCCGGAGGATATGGAGTTTGACGGGCACAGGTTCAAGACGGGTCAGCAGCTGGCGCTGATCCTGGCGGCGGCGAATCGCGATCCCGCGCAGTTCGCCGAGCCCGATCGGCTCGACATCACGCGGGAGGATGCCCGGCACGCGGCGTTCGGTCACGGCATCCACTTCTGCCTCGGCGCGCCGCTCGCCCGTCTTGAGGCGCCGATCGCGTTTCGGGCGATGATCGAGCGATTCCCGGACATGCGTCTCGACGACACCCTCGCTCCGCAGTGGAAGGACAACCTCATCCTCCGCGGCCTGCAACAACTCCCGGTGAGGTTCTAGCGGGGCACCCGGCAGCCCGCGACGCCGGTCGACCCGGGTCGCTTCACTCGACGCGCACACCCTCGCCGGTCTCCACCCGCCCGACGATCGCGCCGGGCAGGCCGTCGGCGTGCAGCCGCGCCACCATCGCCTCCGCGCGTTCCGGCGCGAGCGCGACGAGCAGCCCGCCCGACGTCTGCGGGTCGTACAGCACGTGCGCCATCGCGTCGCTTACGCCGGCCGCGATCGCGACGTGCCCCGCAAGCCCGTCGCGGTTGCGGCCGGCGCCCGCGGTTACGATGCCGCGCGCGGCGTACTCCAGCGCCCCCGGCAGCACCGGCACGCGCTCTGACTCGATCGCCAGCCGCACGCCGCCGCGCGACGCCATCTCGCGGGCGTGCCCCAGCAGCGCGAAGCCCGTGACGTCCGTCATCGCGCGGGCCCCCGCCTCGCGCGCGAGGTGCGAAGCGTGGCGGTTGAGCGCGAGCATGCTCGCGACCGCCGCCGCGGCGTGTCCCGCGCCGTCCAGACCATCGCGTGCCGCCGTCAGCACGATCCCGGTCCCCAGCGGCTTCGTCAGCACCAGCGCGTCGCCGGGCAGCGCGCCCGCCTTCGTGAGCACCGCACGCGGGTCGACCGTGCCGGTCACTGCCAGCCCGTACTTGGGCTCGGCGTCGTACAGGGTGTGCCCGCCGGCGATGACGCCCCCCGCCTCGCGCACCTTCTCGGCGCCGCCGAGCAGGATGCGCGACAGCACCTCCGGGTCGGCCTCCTCGGGGAAGCCGACGATGTTCAGCGCCAGCAGCACTTCGGCGCCCATCGCGTACACGTCGCTCATCGCGTTCGCCGCGGCGATCGCGCCGAACGTGTAGGGATCGTCCACCACGGGCGGAAAGAAGTCGACCGTCTGCACGAGCGCGAGGTCGTCGCTCAGGCGGTAGACGGCAGCATCGTCCGGCCCCTCGAGCCCGATGAGCAGGTCAGGGTAGTTCGAGGCGTCGAACGTCTGCGAGATCGGACGCAGCACCTGCGCCAGCAGGCTCATGCCTGCCTTGCCGGCTCAACCGGCGCAGGATGCCATGCTCGTGAGACGAATGATCTCTTCGCGCGTCATCGGACTCATCACCCCCTCTCGCGCCGCGTCGCGCGGCTGGGAGAAGTATGAGGTAGCGGGCAGCTATCAGCTATCGGCGTTCTTTGCTGTTTGCTGTTTGCTGCCTGTTGTCTGTTGTCCGCAACGGCCGCCGCCTCAGCTCTCCCACCCCATCGCGCGCTCGATGTCCGCGAGTTCCGACGCGACGTGGTGCACGGTCGGGTCAATGCGCAACGCCGTCTCCGGATCCTTGAGACCGTGGCCCGTGATCACGCAGACGACCGTCTGCCCCGCGAAGCGCGCACCGCCCGCCGCCTGCTTGAGCACGCCGGCGACGCACGCCGCGGACGCCGGCTCGCAGAAGATGCCCTCTTCCCGCGCCAGCCGCTCGTACGCCGCCAGGATCTCTTCGTCCGTCACCGATTCGATGCTTCCGCCGGACTCGTCGCGCGCGGCGATCGCCGTCTTCCACGACGCCGGGTTGCCGATGCGAATCGCGCTGGCGACCGTCTGCGGGTGCTCGACCGGTGCGCCCTGCACGAGCGGCGCCGCCCCCGCCGCCTGGAAGCCCAGCATCCGCGGCCGCCGGCTCGTCCGTTCCATCTGGTGGTACTCGATGAAACCGCGCCAGCAGGCGGTGATGTTGCCGGCGTTGCCCACCGGCAACGCCAGGACGTCCGGCGCGTCGCCCAGCGCGTCGGCGATCTCGAACGCGGCCGTCTTTTGGCCCTCGATCCGGTACGGGTTCACGGAGTTCACGAGCGCGATCGGGTGCTTCGACGTGATCTCCCGTGCCAGCCGCAGCGCCGCGTCGAAGTTGCCGTCCACGGCGATGATCTCGGCGCCGTGGACGGCGCTCTGCGCGAGTTTGCCGCGGGCGATCTTCCCGTCCGGCACGATCACGTAGACCGCGAGGCCGTAGCGCCCGGCGTAGGCCGCGGCCGAGGCGCTCGTGTTTCCGGTCGAGGCGCAGAGGATCGCCTTCGCGCCCGCCTCCATCGCCTTCGCGACGGCGACGACCATGCCGCGGTCTTTGAAGGACGCCGTCGGGTTGCAGCTCTCGAGCTTGAAGTACAGCGCGTCGCAGCCCACATCGCGCTCGATTGACGTCGACCGCACGAGAGGCGTGTCGCCCTCGCCCAGCGAGATCATCGGCGTTGCGTCGGTGATGGGCAGGTGCTCGGCGAAACGGTGGAGCACGCCGCGCTGCGGCTCCCCGTCGTCCGTGCGCGGCGCGAATCCGGCGGTCATTCTTCGTCGCCGTGCTTCAGCTGGTTCGAGTGCAGGCGCAGCTCCTTCACCTGCCGGTCCAGCTCTTCCAGCTGACGCCTCTTCATGCGTTCCAGCATCTGGTTCAGCTTGAGCACCTGCTCGCTCAGCGACCTGCGGAAATCCAGCGTTGAGGAATGCACGTGGTCGATACGGCCGTCGTGCGACTTCAGGCGCGTCTCCACCTGCGAGCTCGTCTCTTCCTCGCGTTCCAGCCGCAGGCGGGCGTCCTCGAGCGACTCCTCGAGCCGCGATGTCCGGTCTTCGAGCCGTTGGCGTTCGGCGCGCAGCAGCTCGACGCGCTCCGCCAGGAGCGGCACCGTCCGGTACTCCTCCGCCTGCGCGTGCAGCTCGGCCTCGAGACGCGCGCCGATCTCGTGCGCCAGGCGCGCGCGTTCGGCGAGCACGTCGTCTTCGCGCCGCAGCCCGCGGACGGCGCTCTCGATGTCGGAGTGCGCCTGCTCGACGCGGTTGATGGCCTCGACATTCCGTCCGGTCTTCCCCTCCACGGCCTCCAGCCGCTGCGATATTCCCTGGCCCTGCACATGCGTCCGCGAGACTTCTTCGCCGAACCGGCGCGTCAGATCGTCCACCGCGCTCTGTCGCTCCAGCAGCCCTTCGACGCGCCGCTCCAGCTCCTGCAGGCGGCGGTGCATGTCATTCTTTTCCGCCTGGTCGCGCGAGCGTTCGTCGCCGGACGTCCGCTCCATCAACTCGAACTTCGTGTCGATCAGCACCTCCGCATCCTGGATGCGGTCGAGCAGGCCGGACACCTGGCGCAGCTGCTCCTGCATGCTCGGCAGCCCGAGCGTCTTCCCGCCTAGCTCGCGCAGCCTGGCCTCGGCGTCGCGCAGTTTCTCGTTGACGTCCAGGATCGCCGCCTGGGTCTGGTCGCCCTGCTGCTGGATGCGCCCGATCTGCGTCTTCAGCGCACCCACCTGGTCCTGCAACCAGACGACGACGCTCTGCGCCGTCCGCTCCTCGCTCTGCGGATCCTGCATGGTCACGGCTTCACCCTCAGCACCTGGTCCAGGCGCTGGACGTCCGGAAGCGCACGTATCACTCCGAGCGCCTCCTGCACGTCAGCCTCGCGCGCGTCGTGCGTCATGATCACGATCTCGGCGGCGCCTCCACCGCCCACTTCCTTCTGGATCACCGATGCGATGCTGATCCGCCGCTCGCCGAGCGCTCCGGCGATGTGCGCGAGCACACCCGGCTGGTCTGCGACGGCGATCCGCAGATAGTAGCGCGCGCGCACGTCGCCCATCGGCATCACGCGCAGCCCCGCTTCGCGGCGCAACGAGTGCGGCCAGTACACGCTGTTGGCGATGCTCACCGCCGCATCGAGCGCGTCTGCCACCACCGCCGAGGTCGATGGCAGCGAGCCGGCGCCCGGGCCCTGGAACAGTACCCGATGCATCAGGTCGCCCTCGAACTCGACAGCGTTCAGCACTCCGTCGACGCTTGCCAGCAGCTCAGCCTCGGGCACGAGCGCGGGGTGCACGCGCACCTGCACTTCGTCGCCGATCTTGCGGCCGATCGCCAGCAGCTTGATCGCGTATCCCAGCTCGCGCGCGTAGGCGAAATCGCGCGCGCCGAGCGCCGTGATGCCCTCGCGGTACACGTCCTGCGGCTTCACGTCGACGTGAAACGCCAGCGTCGCCAGGATCGCCAGCTTGTACGCCGCGTCGATCCCCTCGACGTCGTTCGTGGGGTCGGGCTCGGCGTAACCGAGCTGCTGCGCCTCCGCCAGCGCTTCGCCGTAACCGCTGCCGCCCTTCCCCATCTGCGTGAGGATGTAGTTGGTCGTCCCGTTGATGATCGCCGTGACGCCGACGATATCGTTCGCCAGCAGGTCGCGCTTCAGCGGCGCGATGATCGGGATGCCGCCGCCGACGCTGGCTTCGTACAGCAGGTCGACGTTGTGCTCGCGTGCGAGCGCGATCAGCTCGGCGCCGTGCTTGGCCATCACTTCCTTGTTCGCCGTGACCACGAACTTCCCGGCGGACAGCGCCTCGCGCAGGTAGGCGTATGCGGGCTGTTCGTTTCCCATCACTTCGATGACGAGTTCGATCTCGGGATCGGCGAGGAGCACCGCCGCATCGGTCGTCAGCAGGGCGGGATCCACGCTGACGTCCCGCTTCTTCGCGGGGTCGCGCACGAGCACGCGCCGCAGCTCGAGCGGGTAGCCGATCTGGCGCGCGTACACGTCGGACTTCTCCTGGAGGATGCGCGCGACGCCGCTCCCCACGACGCCCAGGCCCATCAGGCCAACGCCGATGCTCCGCCGGTCACTGCCCATTGCCGCCATCGCCGGGCGCGGGTGCCACCGGCTGGTCTGGCACGGGCGGGTTCGCGTTCGCGCCGCCATCGGCCGGGGCAGCCGCCGTCGCGGCGGGCGGCGGGTTGCTCAGCGTCGTCGGCACACCCGAGATCGGCGCCCGCGGCTTGGCGTTGTTCACGACGTCCACCAGCGCGCTGTTCTGACCTTTCAGATCGCTGGTCCAGCGGTCCACGATCAGCATCTCGCTGCGCACGTTGCTCAGCCAGTCCTGGTACTGCTTGCGGACGATGGGCGCCTTTTGCGCGTCCGCCACCGGCCTGTCTGCGCGGTCCAAGACGCGGATGACGAGGTACGTGGTCCCGTCCGCCGATGCGAGCGGGTCGCTCACCTGTCCGATCGGCGCGGAGAATGCCGCGTCCTCGTAATTGGCGCTGAATGATCCGCGCGGCGCGTAATCGTGCAGGCCGCCCGTCGTCTGGACGTTGCTCTCCTTCGAGACTTCCTTCGCCACCGCGGCCCAGTCTTCTCCCGCGCGCACGCGGTCGCCCGCCTTCTTCGCTTCGTCGATCGTTGCGGTCTGGATGACTTCGAGCTTCGCCTGCTGGACGGTCGCGGGCACTTCGTTCGTCAACTTCTGGTTGATCTTGTTCGTGAGCAACTCGGCCTTCTGCATCCGCCGGAACTCGTCCTCCGTCAGACCGTTCTCGTTCAGCGCCTTCCGCAGGGCCATCGCGAACGTCTTCTGGTCGGCCGCCACGGCGTTGATCTTGAAGCCGATCTGCTGCCCCACTTCCTCGTCCGTCGCCGTGACACCCTGCTCGCCCTCGGCGTGGGTCACGACTCCGATCTCGTCGACCAGGTTGCTGAATGCCAGCTGCGGCAGGATCTGGGGCGAGCGGTCGTACAGGGGGTTCTGCGCCAGCTCATACGCCATGCGGCGCTTCATCGCGCTGTATGACACCTTGACGCCGTCCGCCTCCAGCACCGTGCGGTGGCGCGGCTTGATCACGGAGTTCCAGTAGCCGAACGCGATGAACCCCAGCGCAATGGCGACCACCACGAGCACGCCGCCGATCAGCAGCAGCCGCGCCGAGCGCTCCGAATCCATGTTCAGGGCATCGGCCAGGCCGCCGCGGTGCGGGCGCCTTTGCGGCGCTTTCGCCGGCGGCTTCTTCGCCGCTGCCGCCGCGGCGCGCGCGCGCTGGGATTTGCTCTCGCCTGCCATGCCGGACCACCTCCAGCGCTACGCCTCCCATAACGCCGTGGGAAGCGCCACGTTGCCTCCGCCTGCCGGGACCTCCCTTAGCGCGAGTATGAGCCCGCGGTGCGCGCGTGGTCGGCGGTGTACGGGAGCAACGCCAGGTGGCGGGCGCGCTTGATCGCGATCGTCAACCGCCGCTGGTGCCGCGCGCAGGTGCCCGTCTTGCGCCGCGGCTCGATCTTGCCCCGGTCGGAGATGTAGCGCCGAAGCTTCACCGGGTCCTTGTAGTCGATGAGGTCGATCTTGTCCACGCAGAACGCGCAGACCTTGCGCCGCCCCCCGAAGCGACCCCTGCCGCCGCCGCCGCCGCCGCCCGGCCGCCGGCCCGGTCCTCCGCCTGTCCGCTCCTCGGATCGCCCGAACGCTTCCGGGCGGGGCGACGCGCCGTCGTTGGGCGCTTGCGTCGCCGGAGCGGCTGCTTCGCTCTCGCTTACCTCAGTCGTCAAATTGCATTCCTCCGCGTCTCCTCGCTGCGCCGCCGCGGACGGCGCGCACTATCTCATTCATCACTCGAACGGCAGGTCGTCCGGGTCGACGCCCGCCGGCACGGCGGCGGCGTCGTCGAATCGTTCCATGCGGCCCGCTCCGCCTCCGCCCTGGCCGGCCCCGCCGCCCAGGAACAGCACCGTCTGCGCGACGACTTCGGTGCGGTACTGCTTCGTGCCGTCCTGCGCGTCCCACGAACGCGTGTGGAGCCGCCCTTCCACGTAGGCCTGCCGTCCCTTCGTCAGGAACTGGCTGCACAGCTCCGCGAGCTTTTCCCACACGACGATGTTGAACCAGTCCGTCTCTTCGCGCCGCTCACCGTCCGGTGAGTTGTACGTCCGGTTGCAGGCCAGCGTGAACTGCGTCACGGCTTTGCCGTTCGCCGTGTAGCGCATCTCCGGGTCCTTGCCCAGATTGCCGATGAGCATCACCTTGTTCAGCCCTGCCATGGTCTACCGTCCTTCCGCGTCGCTCTCGCGCTGCCGTGCGCGCTCAGTCCTCGTCCTTGCGGATGAGCAGGTGCCGAAGCACGTCGTCCGAAATCGCGAATCCGCTTTCGAGCTCGTGCGCGCGCCCCGGGTCGAGCTTGATTTGCGAGACCACGTAGTTACCCTCAACGTGCCGGTTGATCGGGTACGCCAGCTTGCGGCGCCCCCACGGCGCCACCTCGGCCACCTCACCGCCCCGGCTCGTCACCGCGCCGGTCACGCGCTCGATCGCCGCGGCGACGTCTTCCTCGGGTATGTCCGGGTTCATGACCACGACGAGTTCATATTCGTGCAACGTTCTCTCCGGTTCTTTCAAAGGCAAATCCGCCCGCGCACTCCGTATCGTCGCTCGGAGGCCGGGCGGACTGATCAGCGGTGGCTGGCCGTCTCGGCGGCGCAGGAAAGTATAGGAAGCGTCTCACCTCAAGTCAAAACGCCCGCGCATCTGGTCGCTCCCGCCCGGGTGTCGCACCGCCGGCGCCGCGGTGGTACGCTATCGTCCGGACTGCTCGATCACGCGAGGTGACCATGCGCAAGGACCTGATGGAGATTCTCGCCTGCCCCATGTGCAAGGGCGAGCTCACGCTGACGATTGACGAGGAGAAGGACGACGAGGTCGTGAACGGCTCGCTCTTCTGCGCGAAGTGCGACGAACGCTACCCCATCGAGGACAGCATCCCGAATCTCTTGCCGCCGGACCTGCGCAAGGCCGCGAGCGGCGCCTGACCCCCGGGGAGGCGAACCATGGCTCGTACACGGCAGCTCGGCACTATCCTCATGGCCGTCGCCGCCTTCAACATGCTGGTGATGGTCATCGCCACTATGCGGCGCAGCTACCTGGCGCTGGCCATCCCGGTCCTCGCGGCCACAGGCGTCGTGAGCGCCCTCGCCTTCTGGGTGGGCTGGACCATGGCCAGCACCAGCGCCGACCTGGCGGAACTCGAAGAGCAGGATTACGTGCCGGCGACGGTGTCCTGACCGCCCGTCCGCCGGTGCGGGCTGCCCACGTTCGGGTCCGGGTGAAGCAGGAAACGCCTCCACGGAGGCGCTTCGCGTTGTGAGAGCGGGTTGCCGCTAGAGCCGCAGCTTCCCGTGGGAGGGCTGGCGGCGCCGCTGGCGAGGATGGCCTTCGTCCTCCTCCAGCAACTCGATGGGCGGGGTCGAGACCGCCTCATGGACATAACCGCAACAGAGGCACGTGCTGTAGGCGCCGTACCAGTCACGCTCGATGATCATCGATCCACGGCAGCGGGGGCAGCTTCGCGGGAGCGTGGTGTTCATGAGGCAGTCCTCTCACGACCCTGACGGGCCGGTACCCCCCCGCGGCGGGGAATCAAAGACATTGTCCCAATCACGGACCTTCTGATGCCTGCAGGGTTAGCTGTCGGGTTCGGACTGAAGGTCGCCCTACGCATCGACGCGCCGTCGCCGGGTCGCCGTGCGATTCACCCCGCCCGCAAGTGCGGGCCCCGGTTCCCCCGCCCCGGATGCCCACCAGTGCACCCGGGTTCGGCTGCCCGCCGGAGCGGGCGAACGGTCTCATCCCACCGCCGGGACGAAGCCGTTTGTGATTTCCTGTACATATTACGCCTGTGTGCCGAAGCTGTCAACACTCTTGAGCGATTTTGTGCCGTTTCGGCAACCGATCCGGTTCTGGCTTCGATTATCGGTAATTCGCGATCTCAATCCTGCGCTTCTGCGCCCGGAGCCGCCCTGGCGCCGCCGTTTTCAGCACGACTGAAGCCGCGTGCGTATCCGGCGTTTGCCAGTACGGCCCAGGCGCGCTCGAAGGCCGTCCGGGCCACGATGCGGGCGTCCTGTTCCCAGTACTGGGGCCGGAACATCTCGACCGAGAAGGTGCCGTCGTACGCTCGCTCGCGCAACGTCGCCAGGATCGAGCGGATGGGGATCACGCCCTCACCCGGGTACAGCCGGTGCTCGTCCGCGAGCTCTCCGCGCGGCCTGTCCTCGCAGCCGTTCAGATGCACGACCAGCAACCGGTCCAGCAGGGCGTGTCGCAGGTCCTCGATCCGGCTGCCGCCGGCGTAGAAGTGGAACGTGTCCACCACCATCCCCACGTTCGGGCGGTCCACCTGACCGATGATCTCGTTCGCCATGTCGAGCGTCGGCACGCAGGACCCGGGCTTGCCCAGGAATTCGAAGGCGAGCGCCACGTCGCCCGAAATGTCCGACATCACGCGCAGCGATGCCACGGCTTCGCGTATCGACGCGCTCCGGCTCGATCCCTCCGGGCGCCTGCCGGGCACGACGACGATCGCCGGCGCACCGATCGCCCGCGCCGTCGCCGCCATCTCCGCGACGTCGCGGCGGAGCGCTGCCCGCCCTTCCGCATCGCGAAACGTGATGTCCTCGATGGAGTTGATGCACGATGCCGCGATCCCGAGCGCTTGCATGCTCGCCCGCAGTCCGGCGAGTGAGCGCTGTTCCAGGTACGGCCCGAGCTTGCCGGCCCACACCTCGAGTGCGGCGAACCCGCACGAGGCGGCGATCTCCACGTCGTCGGCGAGCGGCGAGCGCATGATGGTCGCACCGTTCAGTGCCAGCTTCATCGCGCCATTGTCGGCGAACGCGTCGCGGCACGGTAGAGCGCACGCCTTCGCTATCATTTCCCCATGTGCGGCAGATTCACCCTCACGAAGAGCGATTTCGACCAGCTCGCCCACTCGCTCGGCGCCGAGGTCGATGCCGCGGACGCCGCGCTCTACCGCCCGCGCTACAACATCGCGCCCACCGACCCGCACTGGCTGCTGCGCCAGAAGGCCGAACGGCGCCAGCTCCTGCCGGCGAAGTGGGGGCTGGTGAACAGCTGGGCGCAGGACGCGAAGGGCGCCGCCCGCCAGATCAACGCTCGCTCCGAGACGGCGCTCAAGCGCCCCGCATTCCGCAGCGCATTCGCCGAACGACGCTGCGCGATCCCCGCCGACGGATTCTTCGAATGGGTGGGCGCAAAGGAGGCGCGCCGCCCCATCTGGTACCACCCGCCCGAGGGCGGCGTCTTCCTGTTCGCCGGTCTCTACGAATCGTGGCTCGACCCGCAGACGACGGAGTGGCAGCGCACGTTCACGATCCTGACAACTGAAGCGAACGAGCTGGTCGCGCCGGTGCACGACCGCATGCCCGTGATCCTGTCGCCGGACCGCGTGGACGACTGGCTGTTCGTGCCGTCGGACGGCCGCGAGGCATACGCGGAATCGCTGACTTCGCTGCTGGTGCCGGCCGCGCCGGAAACCCTTGTCGCCACCGAGGTCTCGAAGCGCGCCAACTCCGTCGCGAACGACGATCCGGCTTGTCTCACGCCCGCCGAATCGCAGACGGCGCCGCAGCTCCTCTAGCCACGCACTGCGCACGCCTCGGCCGACGCGCCGCGTCGCCTCACTCGAGTTCGACGACGTTCCGCAACGGCTCGCCGCGCACGAACCGCCCGAGGTTATCGAGGAAGATCGCCATCGCGCGCGCGTTGTTCAGCGGCGAGTAGCCGGAGTTGTGGGGCGTCACGATCGCGTTCGGCAGGCTCCATAGCGGGCTCGCCGCCGGCAGCGGTTCCGTCGCGAACACGTCCAGGCAGGCGCCGGCGATCCAGTCCTCGCGCAGCGCCGTGATGAGTGCCGCTTCATCGACGATCCGCCCGCGCGCGACGTTGATCAGCGTCGCCGTCGGCTTCATCGCGCGCAGCTCATCCTCGCCGATCAGCCGTTCGGTCTCGCTCGTCAGTGGGCAGGCCAGCACGACGAAGTCGCTCCGTTGCAGCAGTTCGCGCAGCCGCGCGCGTGGCAGCGTCTCATCGACGTGGGCCGCCGGCGCCTCGCTGCGGCGCATCCCCAGCACGCGCATGCCGAAGGCCTGCGCCAGCCGGGCCACCGCGGTCCCGATGGCGCCGGTGCCGATGATCCCGGCCGTCTGGCCTGTCAGCTCGCTCGTCTGCACCGGCGCCCACTCGCGCCGCTGCTGCGCGGCGTGCCAGTCGTCCATGCGCTTCACGCGATGCAGCATCATCGCCAGCACGTACTGCGCGATCGATGGGGCCGAGGCGCCCGACGAGTTCGTGAGCACCGTCCCGCGCTCGACGATCTGCCGGAAGGCCGGTGAGTCCGTCCCGGCGCTGAAGGTGTGGAACCACTTCAGTCGCTCGATCCGGAAGACCTGCGGCAGCACGGCGGTGCGCAACGCCGCGTCCTGCCAGAGGTCCTCCGAGAAGCAGCAGACGTCCGCGGCCGCCGGGTCGTGCGACCACGCCACGGCGCCGTCGCCGCCGAGCGCCGGCACCGCCAGCTCGGCGGCCGCTGCGATCTCGCGGATGCGCGTCGCGTAGTCATCGCGCACGCGGGGGGAGACAACGATCAGCATGCCGAAAGCGTATAGAACCCGCGCCCTCCGCACGACCCGCCGTCTCGCGGCGGCCGCCCGATACAATGAGGCAGACCGCGCACGTGTGCGGATCCGGGAGCGAGCGTTGGAACTTCGTCGCGTCGTCGTCACCGGCATCGGCGCCGTCACTCCGCTCGGCAACGATGCCGAGGCGTTCTGGGCGGGTCTGCTCGCCGGGCGGAGCGGCATCGGCCCGATCACCCGCTTCGACGCCTCGCGCCACCCCGTCCGGGTCGCCGGCGAGGTCAAGGGCTTCGACCCCTCCGAGGTGATGGACCACCGCGCCGCCCGCCGCTCCGGCCGCTTCGCGCAGCTCGCGGTCAAGGCCGCGAAGGAGGCGCTGATCTCGGCGCGCCTCGAGCTCGATACGGCGACCGCGACCGAGATGGGCGTGATCCTCGGCAGCACGGGTGGCGTCTTCGAGATGGGCCGCCAGGAGACGATCATCGACGAGCGCGGCCCGAACCGCGTCGACCCGCTGATCATCCCGCGCTGGGGGCCGCACATGTCAGCCGGCCGCGTCGCCCGGGAACTGGGCCTCCGCGGCCCCAACTCATCGGTCAACAGCGCCTGCGCCTCCGCGACGGATGCCCTGGGCCACGCCTTCAACCTCCTCCGCACCGGCAGCGCGGAGATCCTGCTCGCCGGCGGCAGCGAGGCGATCATCACGCCGGTCGCCGTCGCCACGATGGCGCTGATGGGCGCGCTCTCGAAGGGTTACAACGACACGCCGGAGCGGGCGTCGCGCCCCTTCGACCTTCACCGCGACGGCTTCGTCCTGGGCGAGGGAGCCGGCCTCCTCGTGCTGGAGTCGCTGGAGCACGCGCAGCAGCGCGGCGCGAAGATCCTCGCCGAGTACGCCGGCCAGGGCTGGTCGTTCGACGCCGCCGACGACGCCGCGCCCGACGCTGGCGGCCAGTCGCTCTCGATGATCCGCGCGCTCAAGTCCGCCGCCCTGGCGCCCGAAGACGTGTCCTGGCTCAACGCCCACGGGACGGGCACCCCGTTCAACGACAAGACCGAGACCGCCGCCATCAAGATCGCCTTCGGCGACGCGGCCCGGCGCGTGCCCGTCAGCAGCATCAAGTCGATGACCGGGCATTCGGCGGCGGCCGCCGGCGGGCTGGAGGCCGTCGCCTCGGTCCTGGCGATCCGCGACAACATCATCCCGCCGACCATCAACCTTGACACGCCCGACCCCGAGTGCGACCTGGACTACGTGCCGCACACGGCGCGACGCGCGCAGATCGATGTCGTGCTGAGCAACAGCTTCGGCATGGGCGGCCAGAACGCCACGCTCATCCTGCGCCGCTGGCGCGACTGAGGCGCCCCGGCGCGCTCACTCCGGCAGCGACGGCCGGTCCAGGCCCTCGTACAGCTGCCGGTAGCGCGCGTAGTTCTCCATCACCAGCCGCACGTAGAGGCGCGTCTCGTCGAACTCCAGGTCCTCCACGAACAGGTCCTCGTCGTCGCCCGCCAGCTTCGCCGCGTTCGATGCCGTTCCGGGCCCGCCGTTGTACGCCGCCAGGGCGTGGTACGGGTTGCCGTCGAACTGCTTGAGTGCGGCCCCCAGGTAGTTGGCGCCGAACTGCAGGCTCAGCTTCGGCCGGTACAGGTCCTCCGGCTTGAAGCCCATTACCCCGAGCGTGGCGGCGATCGTCTCGCCGGTCGTCGGCACCACCTGCGTGAGCCCGAGCGCCCCCGCGCCCGACCCGGCGTCCGGCTCGTAGAAGCTCTCCTGCCGCACCAGCGCCAGCAGCAGCAGCGGAGAGATATCTTCGGTGTTAGCAGCGTCCGCCGCCAGATCCCGGTACGCCAGCGGATACGCCACGCGGAGCAGGTCCGCGGGCGGCGGCCTGGGCGCGTCCTTCACGTACTCCAGCAGCGCCGTGGCCGCCCGCGCGGCGAGGCTGGCATCGCCGCTTTCGTCCGCCGCCTTCGCGTCGGCGTACAGCAGCGATGGGTCCAGCAGCTCGTTCTTCAGCGCCGTCGCCGCGACCGCGTCGGACTGTGCGGTGAGCCCCACGAGGCGGAGCTCCGCGGCCACCGGCCACAGCGGGTCGCCGCCCGCGCGCGTGTCGGTGCGCGGGTCGATCCCCTTCGCGTCCTTCAGGTAGTCAGCGATCTTTCCCCAGTCCGTGGTCTTCTGGTCGAGCTTTGGCTTGCGCTGCCTGGTGTCGTTCTTCTTCAGCAGCACCTCGGCGCGCAGGCCGTAGAAGTCGTCGGGCGCGTCCGCCTGCAGCTGCTTCAGCGCCGCCTGGCCGGCCGGGTCCTTCGCTGCGATCGACGCGCGCGCGCCCCAGAACCGCGCCCGCAGCGCGTCGCTCCCGTTCGACGCCGCGGCCACCACCGCCCACATCGATGCTGCTCCCGCGAAGTCGCCCGTGCGGTACAGCACCATCCCGCGATGGAAGTCCGCATCGCCCGCGAACGGCGACGCGGGGTACGACGCGACCAGATCCGCGTACGATGCGCTGGCCTCGCCGAAGCGCCCGGCGTGCTCGAGCAGTTGGCCGCGCCACCACAACGCGTCATCGGCCCTGTCCGAAGCCGGGTCCAGATCGTGCGCCCGTCCGTAGCCGGCGATCGCCGCTTCGGTGTCACCGGCACGCTCGTCGAGCGCGGCGAGGTAGTACGTCGCTCGTGCCGCCCGGTCGTCCGCGGCGATTGCCCGCAGCAGCGCCGCCCGCGCAAGAGCGTCCCGCGAGGTCAGGTAGTACACGACGCCACGCGTATAGTCCGACACCGGCGCGCCGGCGGCGTCCAGCTCGTCGAGCAGGTCGCTCGCCACGCCGCTGTCCGGATAGGTGTTGACCGCCCGGGCGTAGTCCGAGACCCATGACGCGTCGCCCAGCCGCTTCTTCACGGCCCCGATTCGCGCCAGCGCCGACGCGACGTCGCCGCCCGCCTGGGCGCGTCCGTACCAGGCGAGCGCTTCCACGTCCGCCTGGCCCAGCTCAAACGCCTTGCCCATGCTGAACAGGAACGAGGCCTTGAACTGCGGCAGCAACCCGCTCGCCAGCACCTCTTCGCCCGCCGCCTCCGCCTCGGCGACGCGGCCCGAGCGCGCCAGCAGCTTCGCGCGCTCCAGCCGCGCGAAGTCCGCCAGCACCCCGCCGGCCGCGATGTACCGCTCGTATGCCGCGATCGCTCCCGGGATATCGCCGGTGTCGTCGAGCGCCGATGCCAGCATGTACTGCCCGGCCGTCCCGTCGGCGGCCGTGCCTGCATCGGCGACGTAGGACTGGAGGACGGGCTTCGCCTCGGCCGCCCGCCCCGTCTTCGCCAGCAGCTGCGCCTGCGCGACGCGCGCCTGTTGCCGCGTCTCGCCGCTGCTATTCGCCGCGACGGCGCCATACACGTTGATCGCGCCCTCGAAGTCGCCGTCGCCGCGCAGCTTGTCCGCGAGCTGCCGGTCCGCCGGCGTCGGCGTCGCCGGCGCGGCGGTCGCTCCCGCCGCGCTCGCCTGCGCGCTCGCGACGGGCGTCGGCACGGCGGCGCGCTTCGATCCGCCGCTGCACGCGGCGAGCAGCGCTCCGCTCGCCGCGACGATGGCGAGGGCACGCGCACACGTCGTGGGTTGCGGGAGTGCCATGGCTGCTCGGGGGTCGGCGCCAGCTTCGGGCGCCGTTTTGACAGGCTTTCAGGGCCAATGGTACCTTCGGAGAATGGCCCCTGGCAATCCTGGAATGACGGTATGAACCTGCTGCGGATGACCATAATCGATAAGCAGGGAGGCGTCAGCTTCGTCGCCCACGGCGAGGCGCTGCCCGCGCTCCTCAAGGCCTGCGCCACGAATCCCGGCGACCTCGATGAGCTGCTGGCCCGCTCCGAGCCCTACTACCACGGCCTGCAGGAACGCGTCGCCAACGGCCTGGCGATGTTCGACGAACGCAACATCGAGGGCCAGTACGAGGCCATCCACCGCGCGCTCGCCCAGGCGCGTCCGGACGAGTCGCCGCTCTTCCGTATCGTCGACGACACCACCCGCGAGGCGAGCCTGCAGCCGGTGAAGGCCGGTGCCGTGATCTTCAACCTGATCGACCGGCGCATCGTCACGCTGCAGAACGGCTACAAGGAGATCAAGCGCACGGGCCGCGGCGAAGTCTTCGACGGCGAGCGCATGACCGGCGCCGTCTACACCTACCGCCTCCCCAAGACCTGGGCCCTCAAGCCGTAGCCGGCGCGCGGGCATCCGATATCCAACAGCTATCCAACACCCATCCCTTCGCACCCGATCGGTTTGACGCGTTGCGCAGACTAATCGACTTGTTGGCTGGTTGAGCTTCGGTTGCCTTGAACGCTCCAACCCGCGTACGATCGCATCGTCGTGAAAGGAGTACCCTGCCGTGGCCAACAACAAGAAGCGTCCACCTGCTTCCGCCCCGGGAATCCGCGTGCGCATTGCTGGCCTCGACAAGAGTGCCGAGTACTACGCGGATCAGTTTGCTGCCTCTGTAAATCCGTGGGGGGCAATTCTAGTTTTCGCCAAGCTAATGGTGCCAGAGGTTCCAGGCCCCGCCGCCCGCCCGGGCCAATCAGAGGCGCAAGCTACAGTGCGAATGAGCCTCGAACATGCGAAGGTCATGACGATGGCGATGCGTCGCGCACTCAAGCAATGGGAGGCGGAAAATGTTGAGATCAACATCGCGCCGGTAGCCTACAAAGCACTCGACCTGTCGCCTGAGGACTGGTAGCCACTACATGTCGTTGCTTGACGACATCTCCGGGGCCATCAGGTCCGGCAACTATGACAGCGGCCCGCATATCGGCACACGAGCGCAGAAGCACCGAATCGCACCTGAGCACATCGAGTACGGGATCGGCAATGACGCGCCGGAGATTATCGAGCCCTACCCCGATGACCCTCGTGGCCCATGCTGCCTGATTAGGGGCGAGCTACTAACTGGAGACGTGATCCACGTTTGTGTAGCATATGGGGAGTTGCGCAACCGGCCGACGGGCTCAGTCTTCCTCATGACGTGTTATTGGCCTGATCCTGCGCAGTGGGATATTGCGTTCCGTGTCAGGAAGGCGAGGAGAAGATGAAGTGCCCTGAGTGTTACGGCGAGGCTTTTGAACGAGGACGGTACGAAATTGCCCAGCTGATGGAGGGGCGTCCTGTACTCCTGACGAACGTCCGCGCTCGGCGGTGTGTGCAATGCGGCTACGTCGTCGTTTCTGCCGAGGTCCTACGCGACATACAGCGGCGAGTCGCTAATCGACTGAGCACCGGAAGCGTTTTCATCGATGTCTATGATCTCCAGACACCGAAACGAAAGTCCAACGGCGCAGTCGGTTCCGCACCGGTGACGACGCTATACGCAACAACGGCGCACGAGGATTTGGCATATGAGACAAAAGCGAGTGCATAGTTCCCCAGGCACGTTGAAGCACCCGCACGCGAGCGCTACCTATTCATGCCAGGGTGTTAACCAAGTGCTACAGCGGCTCATACACCGCGGGATCGATGCCGAAGCCTAAGAAGGCTTCGGCTCGGAAGCCTGCTTCCGAACGTGCCATTGCAGGCGTGCAGACGACCAAACGGGTATACCTCTAGCCTCAAACCATCGAACATCCAATTCCCGTATCCTCCCCGCATGGACCGCCCCGCCGAGACCCCGCCGCCGTACCACTGGCGCGGCCGCCCGCTCTGGGCCGAGATCGACCTCGATGCGCTCGCGCACAACACGCACGTCCTGGCGGAGCGAGCCGCGCCCGCGCGTCTCTGCGCCATCGTCAAGGCCAACGCCTACGGCCACGGCGCTGTCGCGGTCGCGCGTGCGGCGCTCGATGCCGGCGCCGCCGCCCTGGGCGTCGTCTGCGTCGATGAGGGCGAAGAGCTGCGCCTCGCCGGCATCGACGCGCCGGTCCTCATCGTCGGCTTCACCGCGGCGAGCGAAGCCGAGCGCATCGTCGAACTTGAGCTGACGCCGACCGTCGACACGATGCAGACGGCGCTCGCGCTCTCCCGCTTCGCCGCCGCGCGCGGCGTCACGCGGAAGATCCACGTCGAGCTGGAGAGCGGCCTCAACCGCCACGGCCTCGAGCTCGACCCGCTCGTCGCCTTCGCCGAAGCCGCTCGCGCCCTGCCAGGCATTGAGATCGAGGGCATCTTCACGCACTTCGCCGCGGCCGAGGAGGGCGACCGGACGTTCACTCGCGCCCAGTACGATGCGCTCACCGAAGCATCGCGACGCCTCCCCTGGATCCCGCTCCGCCACTGCTCCGCGTCCGCCAGCCTCATGCTCGAGCCGGACATGGCGCTCGACATGGTCCGCGCCGGCCTCGGCATCTACGGCTACGAGCCGGCGCCGGGCTGCGGTGAGGGCCTCGCCCTGCGGCGTGTGCTCTCGCTCAAGAGCCGCATCGCCCGCCTGCTCGACGTCCCGCCCGGCGCCACCGTGGGCTACGGGCGCACGTGGACCGCCGCCCGCCCCTCGAAGATCGCCCTGATTATGTGCGGCTACGCGGACGGCTTCCGGCGAGCGCTCTCGAACCGCGCCGATGTCCTCGTGCGCGGCCGCCGCGCGCCCGTCGCCGGCCGCATCGCGATGGACATGTGTATGGCCGACGTCACGGACGTGCCGGGCGTTGCCCCGGACGACGAGGTGGTTATCATGGGCGAGCAGGGCGGCGAGCGCGTCGACGCCGATGAGCTGGCCGAGCTGGCCGGCACGATCTCGTGGGAGATCCTCGCAGGCATCGCGGCGCGTGTGCCGCGGCTCTACGTGCGCGGCGGCGAGATCGTCGCCGAGACGACGCTGAACCGCCGCGTGCCCGCGGACGCCGATCGCGCGCCGGCCCGCACCGCACGCTGACCTGGACGACGCGCTGGAGACGCCCATGACGCAGCAGACCCCGAACGTCTTCACCTACCCGCGCAACGAGCCCGGCACGCAGGGCCATCTCGATCTCGTCGAGCCGCTGCGGCAGCTCCCGCGCGCGCTCGCCGAAGAGCTGAAGGGCATCACCGATGCGCAGGCGGCGTACCGGCCGGAGGGCGGCGGCTGGTGCATCCGCGAGATCGCCGGCCACCTGCGCGACGCCGCCGAGGTCTACCACAAGCGCCTGTACATGATGTCCACGCAGACCGACCCCGCGCTCGAGCCGTACGACCAGGAAGCGTTCGTGACGGAGCACGCCTACATGCAGCGCGACATCGATGAGATGCTCGCGGAGATGGGCGAGTGGCGCTCGCGCACGGTGAGCCTGCTGACCACGCTGGTCAACTGGAACTGGGCGCGCACCGGTCAGCACCTGGAGACCGGCCGCGTGAGCATCCGCCAGATCGTCGAGCACATGGTCGAGCACGAAGCCGAGCACTTCGCCGACATCCGCGCCCTCCTCGCGGCGGCACCAGCGGCGTATTAGGGCCGATCGCGCCATGCACCGGCCGGGAGGGGGTGTTGTTCACCCTATACTCTTGGCGAGATGAATCGACTCGCGGTCGCTGTCTTGGCGGTCAGCACGGCGATCATGTTCGCGGTGATATTGGGCGTGATGGTCTGGACCGTCGCGCTGTTGACTTCGCGATCTGTCGGCGGCTCACTCTTCGTCGGCGTCGGCACGCTCCTGCTCGTGATTGCTAGCGCTTGGCTGGGCGTGCGGATCGCGCAGCCACTCGCGAAGCGCAATCGTGAATACATCGAGCACTCGCGCCGCAAGCGAAAGGGCTGAGAGTTTGCACCCCTTTCGGCAGGGACGTGGTCTCCGGTAGGGTGGAGCGCGAACCCCGTCAACCCGTTCCAACCTCCAACCTCTAACATCCCGCGCACCGCAGGGCGCTCCCCTCACGCCTCGAACACTCGCCGCGCCGCGCCGGCGATCTGCTCCCGCAGGCGCGCCAGCCGCTCCGGCCCCAGGGCGTCGCGCACGCCGGCGCCGGTGGCGTCGTCGTAGGGCACGTAGGTGAACGGGTCGTCGCCGCGGCGCACCAGCCGCAGCCGCACCACCTCGTCCAGCACCTCCGTCATCGTCTCCTCGCTCACGCGCAGCAGGTGGCGGGCGACCTCGTAGCGCAGCGGCGCCTCTGCCGCCGCGACGACGTCCGTGAGCCGCCGCCCCGCGCTCGAGAGCGTCAGCAGCTGCTCGGACCGCGCGCGTCCTTCCTCCATGCCGTGAGTGTAGATCGCGATTCCCGTACCATCACCGCATGAGCGAGACCCTGCCCGGCCACGTGACCGCAATCATCGTCGCCGCCGGCCGCAGCGAGCGCATGGACGGACTCGATAAGGTCTTCGCGCCGCTCGCCGGCCGCCCCCTGCTCGCGTGGACCCTCGCCGCCTTCCGCAAGTGCGACGATGTCGACGACATGGTGATCGTCGCCCGCCCCCGCAGCGTCATGAAGGTCGAGGCTCTCGCCCGCGAGTGGCGTTTCGACAAGGTCCGCGACGTCGTCAGCGGCGGCGCCGCGCGTCAGGACTCCGTCCGCGCCGGCCTCGATGCGGCGCGGCACGCCGAGATCGTCGTGGTCCATGACGCCGCGCGCCCGCTCGTCACGCCGGAGCTGATCTCGGAAGGCGTGGCGCTCGCGCGGGAGACGGGCGCCGCGCTCTGCGCCGTCCCCGCCCGCGACACGCTGAAAGAGGTCGATGGCCACCCGCCCGTCGTCACCGCCACGCTCGACCGCTCGCGCATCTGGCTGGCGCAGACGCCGCAGGCCTTCCGCCGCGAACTCCTGATCGAAGCGCACGCCCGCGCCTCCGCTCCGGCGACCGACGACGCCGCGCTGGTGGAAGCGCTTGGGCATGCCGTCCGCGTCTATCGCGGCGACGAATCCAACCTGAAAGTCACGACGCCGGAAGACCTCATCCTCGCCGAAGCCCTCCTCCGCGCCCGCCTCGCGCCGGGCTAGCGGCTAGCGGTTAGCGGTGAGCGGATAGCGGATAGCCATTCCCCGCTACGCTCTTTGCTGTCTGTTGTCTGCTGTCTGTTGCTGTCCGCCGTCTTGTGCTCCCGTGCCGGCCGCCCCTGCGTCCTGCCTCCCTCTTAGCGCGCCGGCTTCGGGATCACCAGCACGTCGCCGATGTGCAGCGCCGTCGGGTCGATGCCGGGGTTCGCCGCCAGCAGCGCCTCTACGGTCACGCCGAACTTCTCGGCGATCGTCACCGGGATGTCCCCCGCCTGCACCGTGTAGGTCTGCCCGAGCGATGATGGCGTCGATGTCGCACCCGGCGTGCTCGTCGGCGGCGGCTCCGTCGGCGGCGCCGGGGTGGCGGAGGCCGCCGCGGTGCTCGCAGCGGCTGGCGAAGCCGTTGCCCCGGCGGACGCATCGCTCGGCGGCAGCTTGATCGACTGGCCCACCTGGAGCGTCGACTGGTCGATCCCCGAGTTTGCCGCGAGCAGGTCCTCGAGCGTGACGCCGACGCGCGCGGCGATCGCCGACCACGAGTCGCCCGCCTTCACCACGTAGGTCGCCCCGCCGCCCGCCTGCACCGCTCCGCTGCCGATGATCTTCGGCTCGGGCAGCTTCGCCGGCAGCGTCGCCGTCGGCACCTTCGCGCTGTCGGTGCTCTTCGCGCCCGTCGATCCACCCCCGCACGCCGCGGCGGCCGCGCCGAGCGCGAGGCAGCAGATGATCGCGGGGAGTGCTCGGGCGAGCGTCATCGGAAGCGCCTCCAGCTGGCCGGACGGGAACCGCGACGATGGTAGCGGACGCCCCCCAGCCCGGCAAACGCGCTCATGGCCGGTTCAGCGCCTGCAGCGTCGCCACCGCCACGCGCACGGCGTCCCGCAGCGAGGCCGGCGAGATGCGGCCGAGCGCGTCGGTCGGTGTGTGGATCGCGGTGTCGTCCCGGTACAGCATCACCACCGGTATGCCGGCGTTCTCGAAGCTCAGGTGGTCGCTGCCGAGGCCCTGCGGCAGGGTCGATGCCGTTGCATCGACTGCCAGCTTCTCAGCGGCGATGCGCGCCGTGTCGATCAGGTCCGGGCTGCCGATCAGCGTCAGCCCTTCATCCAGCCCGACTACGTCGAGGTTAATCATCGCCCGCAGCGCGTTCCGGCCCGTGTCGTCGAGCTCCCGCACGAACGACTTGCTCCCGAACAGCCCGAACTCCTCCGCGCTGAACAGCACGAAGCAGTTGGCGCCGGGCAGCCGTCCCGCCGCCGCCACGCGCGCGACCTCGAGCACGGCCGCCGTCCCGGAGGCGTTGTCGTCGGCGCCACCGGTCACCGGCACCGAGTCGTAGTGCCCGCCAGTCACCGTCGCGCACGTGGGCGCGCCCCTGGGTCGCGCGACCACGTTGTACCCGGTGCCCTGCGGCGGCGATACCGTCACCGTCGCCTGGAGCGCCGTGGCGCCCGCGCGCTGCCGCAGCTCCGCTCCCGCATCCTCGGTGATGCCCACGACGGGAAACGACGCATCCCCACCGGTGATCTCCTTCAGCAAGTTCCCCGGCGTGTTGTTGAAGATGATCGCTGCCGTGGCGCCCGCCGCGATCGCGTTCCCCACCTTCTGCGAGAACGTCAGCTCGCCGCGTTCGATGAGTACGATCGCCCCCCGCGCGCGGGGCGTAAACTCCTCCGGCTTGCCGATGCCCGCCGCGACGAGCGGCCCGCTCACGGCACCGCTGCCCGACCCCTTGAACGCGTATGCCGGGATCGCCGCGGTCCCGGCATCGACCCGCGCCGGACGGAAGGCGCTCGCGTCGAAGCCGAACTGCTGCAGCGATACGTCGTATCCGTATCCCTCCAGCGTCGCGCGGATGTAGTCGCGCGCCCGGGTCTCGCCGGCGGTCCCCGCGACGCGCGGCCCGATCTCCACCGAGAGCTTCCGCACGTGTTCGTAGGCGCGCTGCCCGTCGGCGACGGGCGCCCCGAGCGCATCAGCGGAGGGCTCCCCCGTCGCGGTGGCGATCGCGGGCGGCGACGGCGTCGATGTTGGCGTCGCGCCGCCGCCGCCGTTGCACGCCGAGATGGCGAGCGCCAGGACGAGGGCGATCGCGGCGGACGCGGCGCGTCGGTGCTCGGTCAGATGCCGGCTCCCTCGATGGCTGCGTGATGGTGTGACGGTAGAAGGATATACCGGGACGCCGCCGGGCGTGGGGAACGCTATCGCCGTCGTCGGCGGAACCAGTCGCGCAGCTTCGACGCCGGCGACGGTTCGTCGTAATCGATCACCTGGCCCCGCCAGCGTTTCTCGGTCCCGCCGCCGCCAGCGATCGTGCGGCGGCTGTCGCGGTTCACGAACGACAGCACGAACGCGCCCACCGAGAGCAACAGACCGAGGATCAGCAGCGGCCCGGAGAACGCCCCGAGCGGGCCACGGAACACCGTCGCGACGACGAGCAGCGCCAGTCCGAGCAGCATCACGTGCCCCAGCGTCAGCCGCCCGATGCGGCTCCAGGCGCGGCCCAGGACGCCCGGCTCCGAGGACGCGCGTCGCTTGCTCCGGATCTTCGAGACGAGCCGCTCCTCGGGCACGAAGTTATCGAGTTTATCGAGGATCTCCTCGATCTCGCGGTGGACCTTGTCGGACTCTCGCTGCGGCATAGGCGTGCTCCGTGGGGCACCTCGATTGTACCGACGGCGGCTTCCGGCCGTCCAGAAGCGTGGGGCGCCGGAGGGTGGCGAATGGCGGGAAGTTTTACCCACAGGTTACGCCCCGTTCCCGCTCCGTTCATCGCCCTCGGCTTACGATGCCGTTGTTAGAGGCACGGGCGGAGGTCGCCCGGAGGAGAGGAAACACATGAGCATCGCATCGAAGTTCGTCGCCGTCGCGCTCGCGGTGTCCGTCCTGGCGGCTGCCGCCGCCGTCACGGCCGGCGCGGCATCCGCGCAGGAGCCCGCCGCCGCGCCCATCCCCACGCACCGCCAGCAGGCGCGCCAGGCTTTCCTGGGGCATCTCGCGGCCAACCTCGGCGTCACGCTCGACCAGCTCAAGCAGGCGACACGGGACGCCGCGCTCCAGACCGTCGACGACCTCGTTGCCGACGGCACCATCACCGCCGAGCAGGGCGCGAAGCTCAAGGAAGCCGTCAACAGCGGCAAGCCGGGCGCGATCGTCCGCTTCCTCCGCCAGCACCCGCGCAGCGAGTTCTTCGAGCGGCTCCGCCGCGGCATCGTCAGGTCGGCCGCATCCGCCATCGGCGTTGAGCCGAACTCGCTTGCCACCGAGCTCAGGGACGGCAAGTCGATCGCCGACGTCGCCGCCGAGCACAACGTCTCGCTCGACACCGTCAAGTCGCATCTCACCAGCGACGCGAAGGCCGCGCTCGACAAGGCCGTGGCGAACGGCCGCCTGACCCAGGCGCGCGCCGATGAGCTGCTCGCAAAGCTCAGCGTCCGCCTCGACGATATCCTCAACAAGAAGCGAAGCTGACGGCCCAGCGGCGAGCAGATACAGGGGCGGACCCGATGGGGCCCGCCCCTGTTCGCGTCCATCGCGACTCGGCCCGCGGGACACCCCGATCAAGCCTCGCACGCGCGGCGCGTGGACGGTGCTTGAGGTCGATTGACGCTCTCCCCGACCCCTCCATATACTCAGCCCACACCATAATCACACCCCGCACGCCGCGAGGCCGGAGGACCCAGAGATGGAAGAGATCGTCATCGTCAGCGGCGCACGCACGCCCATCGGCAAGTTCCAGGGCGCCTTCTCGAACACCTCCGCCTCCGACCTGGGCGCCATCGTCATCAGGGCCGCGGTCGAGCGCGCGGGCCTCACGCCGGAGCAGGTCGACCACGTCATCCTCGGCTGCGTCGGCCAGGTGATGGAGGACGGCTACATCTCGCGGCACGCCGCCGTGAAGGCCGGCATTCCCATCGAAACGCCGGCTGTCACGGTCAACCGCATCTGCGGCAGCGGCCTCGAGGCCATCAACACCGCCGCCCGCTACATCCACTCCGGCGATGCCTCGGTGGTTGTCGCCGGCGGCACCGAGAATATGACGATGATGCCCTACTACCTGCGCAGCGGCCGCGCCGGCTACCGCATGGGCAACGGCGTCATCGAGGACGGCATCCTCCACCTGCTCGGAGACCCGTTCAGCAAGCAGCACATGGGCATCACGGCCGAAAACCTCGCCGAGAAGTACGAGGTCTCCCGCGAGGCCCAGGACGAAGTCGCCATGCGCTCGCAGGAGCGCGCCGCCGCCGCCATCGCCGCCGGCAAGTTTCGTGATGAGATCGTCCCGGTGCAGGTCAAGCAAGGCAAAGAGACCATAACGATCGACCAGGACGAGCATCCGCGCCAGACCACGCTCGAAGCGCTGGCGAAGTTGCGGCCCGCCTTCAAGGAGGGCGGCATGGTGACCGCCGGCAACGCCAGCGGGATCAACGACGGCGCCGCCGCCCTGGTTGTCACCAGCGCCGCGAAGGCGAAGGAACTGGGCCTCACGCCGCGCCTCCGCCTGGTCGCGCGCGCGGAAGCGGGCGTCGAGCCTTCCCTTATGGGAAGCGGCCCCATCCCCGCCGTCCAGAAGGTGCTGGGGAAGGCGAACATGACGATCGACCAGATCGACCTGGTCGAGTTGAACGAGGCGTTCGCCTCGGTCGCGGCGGCCTGCAGCACCGCCCTCCACCTCGATCCGGAGAAGACGAATGTGAACGGCGGCGCCATCGCCCTCGGGCACCCCGTCGGCGCGACGGGCGCGATCCTCACGGTCAAGCTTATGCACGAGCTCGAGCGGCGGAACGCCCGCTACGGCCTCGTCAGCCTGTGCATCGGCGGCGGCCAGGGCATCGCGACGATCTTCGAGCGCGTCTAGGCTCCAACCGCGGGGCGCTACATAACAGCGTCGCGCAACGCCGACGAGCGGGAGGGCCCGATGCGTCCGTCTGCCGGGATTGCTGAGCGGCGCACGCGTCCGACGTCGTCGGGGCCCCGCACCCCGCCCTCCGACTTCTCACTTGCCGCATGCTGCCTCTTCAGCCCCTGATGCCCGCATTGTGGCACTCCTGAAGCACTTTTCTGCTATCTTGTGCATTTCGTCACGTTGTAGATTCGATTTAGACGCGCATACGTACCGACTTGCGGGAATGTGGCAGCTTCGGCCGCTCCGCCAGGCCGGCCGGCCCTGCTTGATCCTGCGACTTCGAGGGCTATACTAGCCGCGTTTTGTGCTCCCTGTCCTGGTGGCACAACTCCGTCTACGGCGGAGACAACACGCGAAATGTGTCGGCACCGGGCAAGCGACGGAGTGGCTCGCTGAGTTATCGAGGACTGGTTGCTGGCGCGCGCGCGACCGTTATGGTCGCCAGTACGGCCACCTCTGTCGGTCTGGCACTCGCAAACGACCGGAGGCTCACGCCGGTCGCCGTATTCCCCGGAGCCGCACCGGCGGGCATCCGTTACCGGCACGACCCGGTCGTCGCGCTTCGCACGATCATCCGGGAGAAGGTCGCGAGACGCCTCAGCGCGGCCATCCTCATCGGCGTCGCCGCCATCGCCGTCGCGGCGACGGTGCCCGCATTCACGGCGCTCGCCAGCAACTTCGCGGCGGGGCCCGGCGCCACCTCGGTAGCGGGCCCACCGATGGAACTCCGGGCCGCGGCCGGCATCGACTCAAACTGGGAAGAGTCGGTCCGCATGTCGGCGCCGGCTGCCGGCGACCTCGGCACGGCGCTGCTTGCCGGCAAGATCGCCCAGGCGAAGACCGAGCTTGAGCAAACACTGTTCGCGATCGACGCGCTCGAGAAGGCGAAGGTCGCCGCTGCGGAAGAGCGGGCCGCCCCATACGCGGCGGAGGAGGCCCGCGCCACTGCCGCCGCCCCACCATCGTACAGCCTCAACGGCGAGTCCGGCATGGCCGCGGGCACCGTGATCGGCGGCGCCCGCATCACGATTTACGGCTGCCAGGGTCCGGGCGGCGGCTTCTGCCACCACATGTCCGGCGGCGGCGCGCCGTTCGCCGGCGCCGCGGCCTGCAGCACGAACCTCCCGCTCGGCACCCGCCTCACCATCGCCGGCGACCCCACCGGCCGTGTCTACGAGTGCCTGGACCGGGGTCACCTTCCCGCGACCTGGATCGACGTCTTCTTCTACGACACGGAGGACGGGTTCGCCTGGGCGAGCGAGCTCGGCTCGACGCGCGCCGATATCACCATCGTCAACTAGGCATCCTACGCCTCGTCGAACCTGAGGCGCGCTAGACGATGGCGTCGCCCTTCTGCCCGTTGCAGTCTGCGCAGAGCAGCTGGATGTTGGCCGCGCCGCTTCCGCCGCCCTTCGCGACGGGGATCACGTGGTCGAACTGGAGCGACTCCTCCGAGCCGCAGCTGACGCAGCGGCCCTCGTCGCGCTCCCAGACGAACGCCCTGACGTCGTCGGGAATGCGCTCGCGCCTGCTCGCCGCGATCTCGGTCGCCTGCACCTGGAGCTTGCGTAGCCGCGCTAGCTTCGCCTCGTGGCGCCGCGAGCGATCCCAGATCAGGAGGCCGACCTCTTCGGCCGTCAGGTTGTCCGTGTCCCAGTAGAAATCATCATCGACCATCCAGAGCGTTCGTCGACCCTCGCGGGCCACGCAGACCGGATCGTTGCCGGCCCGCAGCCGGTCGAACTCGGGTGCCCGGAACGAGTACCAGTCGCGCTTACCGACGTACACGCGCCACCCCGCGAAGATCCAGAAGCCCGTCCGCTTCGCGTACACGTGCGTCGCCTTCGTCAGTGCCATGCTGCAGTGGATCTTCGCGCACCCGGCGCGGGCAGGCAATCGCCGGTTGTCATCGGCTGTCGTATCCTGCGCCCATGCCCCGCACCACGCCGTCGCGCGCCGCCACCGCCCGCATCCCGGAGATCATCGCGCGGCTCGAGGACGCCTACGGCCTGCCGGAGTGGCGCCCCCACCACGACCCGACCTCCGAGCTGGTGCTGACGATCCTCTCGCAGAACACCTCGGACGCGAACTCCGGCCGCGCCTTCGTGCGCCTGCTCCAGGCGTATCCGTCGTGGGACGCGGTGATCGATGCGCCGCTGCCGGCGTTGATCGCGGCGATCCGGCCGGGCGGCCTCGCACCGACGAAGGCGCCCCGCATCCAGGCGGCGCTGCGCGACGTACGGGACCGCAACGGCGGCTTCGACCTGTCGTTCCTGGGCGGCCTGCCGCTCGAAGAGGCGCGCGCGTGGCTCGGCCAGATCCACGGCGTGGGGCCGAAGACCGTCGCCTGCGTGCTGATGTTCGCGCTCGGCATGCCGGCGATGCCGGTCGACACGCACGTCTTCCGCGTCGCCATGCGCCTCGGACTCATAGCGGAGCGCGCGGGCAAGGCGGCGATGACGCCCGAGAAGGCGCACGCCCTGCTCGAGCGGATCGTGCCGCCGGACGACTTCTATGCGTTCCACATCGCGCTGATCAAGCACGGGCGCCGGACATGTACGGCGCAGCGCCCCCGCTGCCCGGACTGCGTGCTGCGGGACATCTGCCCGAGCGCGACGAAGTATCATCCGGAGCTGCGGCCAGTCGCCCGAGTCCCGCGAGGCACGCGGGTCGGGACATCGCAAGCCCGAAGCATCGGCTGATCGCAAGGAGGACGCCGCGGCGTTACGCCGGCCGATGCCCGAACACGGTGAACACGCGCGCATCGGCCGTAGCCGGCTCGTGCGTGAAGCCTTCGGTCACCCGCACGTCCACGAACCCCGCGTCAGCGTAGAGCGCCGCGGCCTGCGCCTGCGTGTACCAGCGGGCCGCCGGCGAGCGTCGGTGCTCCTCCGTCTCGATGATCTCGTCGCCGGCGAGCACCTCGTAGCGGTCCTCGGTGTGCTCCAGCTGCGCCGCCGTGTCGTACTTCGCGCGCTGCCAGCGGCGCACCAGCGCGCGGTCCTCGGGCCGCTCCCGCTGCCCGGCCACGTACCACTTGCTCCACGCGCCGTCCTCCGGCGGCTCTCCGCGCCACAGCATCATGAACGGCATCACCAGCAGGCCGCCCGGCAGCAGGTGCGCGAAGAAGCGCGCGAGCGCCGCGCGCGCGTCGGTCTCGCTCGTCAGCAGCTGGAACGAGCTGGACGGCACGAAGATCGTCCGGTAGCGCCGCGGCAGCTCCAGCGCCTCCATCCGCTGCTCGTGGATCGCGGCCTCGATGCCCATGTCGCGCGCCTTCGCGCGGCAGAGCGCCAGCATCTCCGGCGACACGTCGACGCCGTCGACGTCGAGTCCCGCCGCGACGTAATCGAGCACCAGCCGCCCCGTCCCGCAGCCCACGTCCAGCGCCGGCTTGCCGTCGCGTTCGATGATCTCGCGATAAAACGCCCGGTCCGGCCACGCCGAGTAGTCCCCGCGCAGCAGGTCCCACGCCGCCGCGATCATCCCCCGATATTCGTAGTCCTGACTCACGTCGCCGAGCGTATCACACCGAGACGGGAACTTCCGGCGGTGGCGGCGCCGGCGCATAGTCCGGACGCGGCCCGTCCTGCCGCGCGATCTCGTACATCTGCCCCGCCACGAACCGCAGTCGTGCAATCGCGGCTGCGGCGTCGCCGCTGAGGCCTTCGGCGACCGCGCTCTCGGCGTCCGTTGCCAGCGCATCCGCCAGCGCAGGCAGTTGCCGGCTCGCGTGAGCCCGGTAAGCCGTGAGCAGGCTCGTATCCGACTCCCCGCCGCGCGCTTCGTACGCGCGCACCAGCTCGGCGAGCGTCCCGTCCAGGTACGCCGCGAGCTGCGATAGAAAACCGTGCCAGCCCTCGCCTAGACCCCACAGGTGCGCACCCCCCAGTCTCCGATGTGTCAACGTCAGGGGGCACCCCTCTGGCGCAGGCGCTAGGTCCCATCGCACGGTCCACTCCTTCTCGATTCGCTCGGCGTCCTCCGGTTTCACAGAAAAGAAGCTGAACGCGAGCGCTCTCGGCGCGTCGAAGACGAACACCCGGCCCTCGATCGCGGCGTCACCGTTGCCGAAGAACCGTACCGTCCCGCCGACGCGCGGTTCGAAGCTCACCGGGTAGCGCATCCACGCCCGAAGCTCGGTCTCGTCGCTGATCGCGCGCCACACGCGCTCGACCGGATGCGGCAGCACCCGCAGGAACCGTATGGTGTCGCCGTCGATGACATCGCCCAGCATGCCCTGGTCCATTTCCGTCACCTCTACTTACTCCGGGTGCTCGTTCAGGTGCGCCGCCAGCGCATCCAGCTCGTCCGCCCAGAACTTGCGGTATCGCGAGAGCCATCGATCCAGCTCGCGCAGCGGCCCAGGCTCGATCCGATACACGCGGCGCTGCGCCTCCGCCCGCGAGCTGACGAGGCCCGCCGTCTTCAGCACCCGCAGGTGCTGCGAGATCGCCGGCTGCGTTAGCTGGAAGGCCTCCACCAGCTCACCGACCGATCGCTCCTGCTGGCGCAGCAACTCCAGGATCCCCACCCGCGTCGTGTCACCAAGCGCCGCAAATACAGTCATGTCCCCGCTGTATATCATCACTACATTATATAAGTCAACCGCCTTTCTTCCCGTTCCCGGAGAGCCCACCGAAGCAGACCCGCCTTCAGGCCGCTCGCTGCCATCCGACTCCCGCGCCTCACCTCACACTTCCTGCGTCTCGCTTCTCCAACCGCTGTGCTACCCTTGACTCGCTCCGGTCGCTGATCGATAATGTTGACTAAGTCGATTGACTTTCAGGGAGGCATATCGCGTTCCCTCGCGGAGGTACCCCATGGTCACCCAGACCACCCGCTCCGAATTCGCCCAGGACAAGTCCAACGACCCGATCGTCCGGGCCGAGATCGATAATTTCGAACGCGAGGCCCTCGCCTGGCGTGCCGGCGGCGGGCTCGGTGACGACTTCCGCCCCTTCCGCCTCCAGCACGGCACCTACGGCCAGCGCCAGGCCGACAACCAGATGATGCGCATCAAGGTGCCCCACGGCACCATGACACCCGAGCAGCTCCACGCCATCGCCGACTGCGCCGAGACGTACACGCTGCGCAAGCTCGGCCACGTCACGACGCGCCAGGCGATCCAGCTCCATTTCGTCAAGCTCGAGGACGCGCCGAAGGTCATGCGCCGCCTCGCCGAGGTCGGCGTCACCACCCGCGAGGCCTGCGGCCACACCGTCCGCAACATCACCGCCGACCCGCTCACCGGCATCGCCGACGACTGCGTGTTCGACGTCACGCCGTACGCCGAAGCCGCGATGCGCTACTTCCTGCGCAACAGCGTCAACCAGAAGCTCCCGCGCAAGTTCAAGATCAGCTACTCGGCGAGCGAGGCCGACCGCGGCATGATCCCGATCCACGATATCGGCCTGATGGCTCTCGAACGCGGCGGCGAGCAGGGCTTCCGCGTCAGCGTCGGCGGCGGCCTCGGCGCAGCCCCGCGCGTCGCCGACGTGCTCGTCGACTTCATCCCCGTGCGCGAGCAGCTCCGCACCATCGAGGCCGTGATCCGCGTCTGGGACCGCCTGGGCGAGCGTCGCAACAAGAACAAGGCGCGCATCAAGTTCCTCGTCGCGAAGCTCGGCATCGACGAGTTCCGCCGGCTCTACGAGCTCGAGATCGCCACGCTGCCGCCCGCCGGGGCCGAGCAGTACCGCGAGCCCGACTTCACGCTGCTCGAAGACCCGCCCGCGTACGGCTCGTACGCCTCGCGCAACGGCGGCGCGGCGACGCCGCGCGAAGGCTTCGAGGCGTGGCGCCGCACCAACGCCCTCAAGCAGAAGATCGCGCCGTACTACACCACGCACGTCCTGCTGGCGATCGGCGACGTCAGCGCAGAGCAGATGCACGCGCTGGCGGAGATCGCCCGCAAGTACGCCGGCGGCCACATCCGCACCGCCGCGACGCAGAACTTCGTGCTGCGCTGGGTGCACGAGGACGATCTGCCCGCGCTGCACGGTGAGCTGGTCGACATCGGCCTCGCCGAAGCGGACGCCGGCACGATCTCCGACGTGATGACCTGCCCGGGCGCGGACACCTGCAGCATCGGCGTCACATCGTCCAAGGGCCTCGGCACCGAACTGCGCGCGCGCATCATGGCCGGCAACGGCAGGTACCGCGACCCGCTGATCAACGAGCTGAAGATCAAGATCAGCGGCTGCCCCAACTCGTGCGGCCAGCACCACGTCGGCGATATCGGCTTCTACGGCATGGCGATCCGCCAGGGCGACCGTCAGGTCCCCGCGTTCCAGCTCCTGCTCGGGGGCAACGCCCAGGGCGACGGCCGGCTGGCGAAGCTGACGATGAAGATGCCGGCGCGCCACATCCCCGACGCCGTCGAGAAGCTCCTCGACGCGTACGTCGCGGAGCGCGGCGACGGCGAGAAGTTCGCGTCGTGGACGTCCCGCGTCGGCACGCCGCACGTCCAGGAGATTCTCGCCGAGTACAAGATCGTGCCGCAGTTCAACGAGAACCCGATGGCCTACGTGGACTGGGGCCAGACCAAGTTCTTCACCCTCGACGACATGGGCGAAGGCGAGTGCGCCGTATGACGGACACGGCGGCCACCACCGGCGCCGCATCCCAACCCCGTAGGGACAGGTCTTCAGACCTGTCCGCCTCGGTGGCATCCGTCCCGGGAAGCGACGTCGGCGCGGACCTCGCGGCGGCTTCGGCCGCGCTCGAGGGCGAGTCTCCGCAGGAGATCCTGCGCTTCGCCGCCGGGCGGTACCAGCCGGGCCTCACGCTCGCCTGCAGCTTCGGCGGCCCTTCCGGCATGGTGCTGCTCGACATGATGATGCGGATCGACCACACCGTCGAAGTGTTCTACCTCGACACCGACTTTCTCTTCCCGGAGACGTACAAATTGCGCGACATCGCCGCGGCAAAGTACAACTTCCAGCCCACCGGCTACATGTCGCTCCTGACGCCGGCGGAGCAGGCCGCGAAGCACGGCGAAGCATTGTGGGCGACCGACCCCGATGCCTGCTGCGCTGTCCGCAAGGTCGAGCCGAACCGCCGCGCGCTCGCCGGCAAGACGGCGTGGATCAGCGGCATCCGCCGCGACCAGTCGGCGACGCGCGCCGACACGCCGATCGTCGAGTGGGACGACAAGTTCGGTCTCGTGAAGGTCAATCCGCTCGCGTCGTGGACGGAGTCGCTCGTCTGGAAGTACATCCTCGATCACGGCGTGCCGTACAACGAGCTGCACGACCGGAGCTACCCGAGCATCGGCTGCACGTACTGCACGCGGCCGGTCGGCGTGGGCGAAGACCCGCGCAGCGGCCGCTGGCAGGGCTTCGACAAGACCGAGTGCGGCCTCCACGCCCCCGACGGCCAGGCCGGCCTCCTGCACATCGTCGAGGAGGTCGAAGCCGAATAGCGACGAAGCGGTTCCAGGTCCCCAGGTTCTAAGTTCCAGGTCTTACGTTGTCAGGAGGAAGTGTGGAACAGCAGGGATTCACGGTTTGGTTCACCGGCCTCTCGGGCGCCGGCAAGACGACGCTCTCCGACGCCATCGAGCCGCTGCTCCGCGAGCGCGGGATCACAAAGCTCGAGAAGCTCGATGGCGATGTCGTCCGCACGCATCTGAGCAAGGGTCTCGGCTTCAGCAAGGAGGACCGCGACACCAACATCCGCCGCATCGGCTGGGTCGCCGAAGTCCTCACGCGCAACGGCGTCTGCGTGCTGGCATCCGCCATCTCTCCGTATCGCGAGGTCCGCGATGAGAACCGCCGCAATATCGGGAGCTTCGTTGAGGTCTACGTGCGCTGCTCGATCCCGGAGCTTACGCGCCGCGACGTCAAGGGACTCTATGAGAAGGCGCTCAAGGGCGAGGTGAAGAACCTGACCGGCGTCAGCGACCCGTACGAAGAGCCGCTCAACCCCGAGATCACCGTCGACTCCGAGACCGAAGCCGTCGGCGAGAGCGTTGCGAAGATCATGTCGAAGCTCGAGGGCCTCGGCTACGTCCCCGCGGGCGTTGGGGCCTAGCCACGCTCTCGCGTCGCGACGGGCCCGGCAAGCCCCCGCCCGCCCCAACACGGCCCGCTTCCACGAATCCTGAGCGGCCCGATAACGCAGACAGGCGCCACGCGCTGGAAGGGCAAGATTGAGCATGACGCACACCACGGACCAGGGGCTGATCGCCCCCCACGGCGGCACCCTCAACCCGCGCGAGGTCAGCGGCGCCGAGGCACAGGCGCTCGAGGAAAAGGCAAAGGACCTGCCCGGCTGCCGCCTCAACTCGCGCGAACTGGCGGACCTCGAGCTGCTGGCGAACGGCGGCTTCTCTCCGCTCGACGGCTTCATGCGCGAGTCGCAGTACAAGAGCGTCGTCGAATCGATGCACCTGCCCGATGGGCTCCCCTGGTCGATCCCCGTGACGCTCAGCGTCTCGAAGGAGCAGGCCAACCGCTTCCAGGGTGAGATCGCACTCACAGACGACGGCGGCACGCCGCTGGCGATCATGACCGTCGAAGAGGACTTCGACTACGACAAGGCGTACGAGGCCGACAAGGTCTACCGCACGACCGACGACAAGCACCCCGGCGTCGCGGCGGTCTACGCGCAGGACGACATCCTCATCGGCGGTCCCGTGCAGGTCTTCCGCCGGCCGGAGAACCCGTCGTTCCCGGAGTACCGCCTCGACCCGGCGCAGACGCGCGCGAAGTTCGCCGAGCGCGGCTGGAAGCGCGTCGTCGGGTTTCAGACCCGCAACCCCGTCCACCGCGCCCATGAGTACATCCAGAAGGCCGCGCTCGAGATCACCGACGGCCTGCTCCTGCACCCGCTGGTTGGCGATACCAAAGCGGACGACATTCCTGCCGAGGTGCGCATGGAGTGCTACAAGGTGCTGCTCGAGAACTACTATCCGGCCGACCGCGTCCTGCTCTCCGTCCTCCCCGCCGCGATGCGCTACGCCGGCCCGCGCGAGGCGATCTTCCACGCGATCATGCGAAAGAACTACGGCTGCTCGCACTTCATCGTCGGGCGCGACCACGCCGGCGTCGGCAACTACTACGGCACCTACGACGCCCAGCGCATTTTCGATGAGTTCGATGCGGACGCGCTCGGCATTACGCCGCTCTTCTTCGAGCACACCTTCTTCTGCAAGCGCTGCGAGGGCATGGCGTCCAGCAAGACGTGCCCGCACGGCCCCGACGAGCGCGTCTCGCTTTCGGGCACGCAGGTGCGCGAGTTCCTCGCGAACGGTGTCGAGCCGCCGCACGAGTACTCGCGGCCCGAGGTCGCGCGCGTCCTGATCGCGGCCGAGCGCGCCAGGGTCACGTAGTGGCCGCCGGACGCGCGCGCGACGCGGCCAGGGCCGTCCCCGATCTCGTCGTGCCGGACGTGCGCCTGTCACCGTCCGCCTGGAGGCTCGCCGTCTCGATCGCGCTCCGCGTCGTGTACGTCGTCGTGGCGCTCGCCGTGTTCGTGTTCGCGCTCCAGACGCTCAAAGCGGGAGCGGGCGGCCTGAAACCCGTCCTGCAGGAGCTCGATGCGCACGGCACGCTCAACATCGTCGGCTTTGGCTGGCTGGGGTCGTACGCCGTCCTGAGCGGCTCGCCCGTCGCTGCGATCGCCCTGTCGCTCTTCTCCCGGGGCGTGCTCACCGACACCGAGACCTTCGCGATGATCAACGGCTCCCGCATGGGCGCCTCGTTCATCGTCCTGTTCGTCGGCTTCCTGTACTGGGTGCGAGGCAAGAGCAACCCGGACGGCCTGTACGTCGGCGTCGTCGCACTCCTCACGGCGTTTTCGCTCTGGGGTCCGGTGATCCCCCTCGGCCAGCTGGTCCTGCGCGAGGGCTGGTTCGATGGCGTTCGCTTCGGCAGCCCCGGCGCCGTCAACTCCATCGTCAACGTCGTCTACGACCCCATGGTCCATCGCATGGCGGCGCACCTGCCGCGGCTCGCGATGTTCGGCGTCGGCGTCGGCGTCCTGCTGCTGAGCTTCAGCATCTTCGACCGGGTGCTGCCCAACCTGGAGCAGCCGGGACCGCGCTTCGAGCGCCTGTCCCAGCTTCTGCACCGGCGCTACGCGATGTTCATCTTCGGCCTGCTCGTCACCGGTATGACGATGTCCGTCTCGCTCTCGGTGACGATCCTCGTGCCGCTCACCCTCAAGGGATACGTGAAGCGAGACAACATCATCCCCTACGTCATGGGCGCCAACATCGCTACGTGGATCGATACGTTGTTCGCGGCGCTGCTCCTCGATGCGCCGCGTGCCTTCACGATCGTCTTCGTCGAGATGATCACCGGCGGTGCCATCTCGCTCTTCGTGCTCGTGTTCCTGTACGAGCCGTACAAGGCGGCGATCCTGCGCCTGGCGCACCTGGCGACGCGCGACCGGCGCGGCTTCGCCGTGTTCCTCTGCGGTATCTTCGTAGTGCCGGTGGTGCTGCTGTTCGCCTAGCCGCCCGGCGCGGCCCGAGACTGACAGACTTCGCCCGCTACGCCTCGAGCAGCCTTCGCGTCGCCGCGCCGCCGCCGCCCCGGCCGTTCGTTGAGGCTCCCGCCCCGGCCAGCTTCTCCGCTTCCATCTTGTCGGCGAGTTGCGCGAACGCCACGAGCATGTTCGTCTGCGCCTGGAGCGTCTTGCTCAGCCCGTTCAGCAGACCGAACACGCGTCCGACCAGCAGCAACTCCGGCGGCATGGCAGTCAGCTGGTTGCGCTTGAGGATCTTCGTCACGTCCTCGTAAGACTGCTCGAAGAGCTCGCCTTCCGCCCAGCCGGCGTTCGTGCTCTGCATATGCTTCGCCACCCGCCCGATGTACGCGTCGCCGAGCTGCTCGTACCCCTCGGCATCGTCGCGCTTCGTGCGAAAGCCCAGCTCCCGGAATGCCACGCCCATCGCGGCGGTATCGCCGTTGAGCAGCGTCTTCGTGAAGCGCAGCAGCACATCCTGGAACTCCGGCTCCAGCTCCTTCGCCTGCCCAAAGTCGATGAGCACCAGCTTCGGCCCCGGGAGCACCATGAGGTTCCCGGGATGCGGGTCCGCGTGGAAGAACCCGAACTTCACGATCATCTCGGCGAACGCGAAGACCAGGATCTTCGCCACGTCCGTCGCGTCGATGCCCGCCTGCCGCATGCCCTCGCGGTCCGTGATCTTGATGCCGTCGATGTACTCCATCGTCAGCACCCGGCGGCTCGTGTAGTCCCAGTAGATCTTCGGCACGACGATGTCATCGACGTCGGCGAAGTCCGCTGCGATGCGCTCGGCGTTGTGGCCCTCGTTGATGAAGTCGAGCTCGAGCGGGATGTGCTTGCGCATCTCCTCCGCGACGAACCGGTAGTCCATCGACCGGTCGAGCTTGTTCAGGACGCCGATGAAGAACGACATGTTCGCAAGGTCGATGTCGACGATGTGCTCGATGCCCGGGTACTGCACCTTGACCGCGCAGTCGCGCCCGTCCTTGAGCTTCGCCCGGTGCACCTGGGCCAGCGACGCCGAAGCCACGGGCGTCTCGTTGAACTCGCTGAAGATCTCCTCGAGCGGCTTCCCGAGCTCGCGTTCGACCTGCTTGCGGATGTTCGCGAAGGACTCCGGGGGGACTTCGTCCTGGAGGCCGGCCAGCGTCTCCACGTAGGCGTCCGGCAGGACATCTGGCCGCGTGCCCAGGAACTGCCCGGTCTTGATCAGCAGGCCCTGGTTCTTCACCGCCGTCTCGTAGAATTTGCGCGCGCTCCAGTAGTGGTGCCGCTCCCGCCGCGGCTCGGCCCACTCCTTGCCCTTGCGTTTCTCCCGGAAGCTGATGAACTTGTAGCCGGCGAAGACGCGCGCGAGCATCTGCCCCACGTTCGTGAACCGCCGTACGCGGCCCCGTGGCGCCTGCCCACGCATCCGCTCGCCGTAGCTGGTTGTGCGCTGAGTCATGTTCAGCCTCGATGTTACAGGATTCACAATCCGGGCGCAGTCCTCCCCGCCGTTCTTGTTGTCCCAGCGCCCGGCTCCCGCCGCCCCTGGGCCAGCACTTGACCGAATTCATCGCCCGCAAGGCCTGCGCACCGTCACCGCGCCCGCGGCCTGGCAGTTAGACAGGCGAGTGGCGGCCCGCTTCCGGACCACCCCCATCGACCGGAGGCGGCCGTCGCTCGCTTTTGCGCATCCCCCCGCGCTCCCGATCGCGCTCTGCGTTTGCCTCCGCAGCCGCCGCTCGCTACACTCCGCCCGCCAGAGACAGCAGGCGTCCCCCGGGACATAATCACAGCCTGCCGAGGCGCAATACGTGAGAACGGGATCGGCCGCGACCAGGCCGCCCCGCACGTGCGCCCCTGCCGACGGCAGGGGTGTTCGGTTTTCCGGAGGTGCCGCGTGCCAACCGCGAAGAAAGAAGCAGTCGTCGCCGAGCTGAAGGCGCTCGTCGAGCGCGCGAGCATCGTCATCGGCGCCGAGTACCGCGGCCTGACCGTGCGCCAGATGACGGAACTGCGCCGGACGCTCCGCGCCGCCGGCGTGGAGGCGCGGGTGGTGAAGAACCGGCTCTTCCACCTGGCGGCCAGCCAGGCCGGCGTCGAAGTCGCGGGCGGCGTAGCCGAGGGGCCCACGCTCGTCATGTTCGGCCAGGGCGACATCATCGCTCCGGCAAAGGCGATCCAGGACTACGTCCGCACGGCACGAAACGCCTTCGCGCCCCGCAAGGCGTTCCTCGACGGTGAGGTGGTGGCCGGTTCCGTCATCGCGGAGCTGGCGAGCCTGCCCTCGCGCGAGGAGCTCATCGGCAAGCTTGCCGGCGTCTTCATTTCCCAGGTGCAGACGCTGGCCAACATCCTGAACGACAGCATGCAATCGTTCGCCCGGCTCGTGGACGCGCGGGCGACACAGCTCGAAGAATCGGCGTAAGCGCCGTAACAGAGGTCGACGGGCAGACAGTCCGCTTCCAGTCGAAGCGGGAAGGAGAACAGGGACATGGCCAAGGTCGAAGAAGCGTTCGACATCATCAAGGGAATGACGATCCTCGAGCTGCGCGATCTGAACAAGAAGATCGAGGATGAGTTCGGCATCACCGCCGCCGCGCCGCAGATGATGATGGCGGCGCCTGCGGCGGGCGCCGGTGCCGGAGCGCCCGCGGCGGAAGAGGAGAAGACCGAATTCAACGTCGTCCTCAAGGACGCCGGCGCGAACAAGATCAACGTCATCAAGGCGGTCCGCGAGGTCACGACGCTCGGCCTCAAGGAGGCCAAGGACCTGGTCGAGAGTGCGCCCGTCAACGTGAAGGAAGGCATCGCGAAGGCCGAAGCGGAAGCCGTGAAGACAAAGCTGGCCGAGGCCGGCGCCACGGTCGAGCTGGCCTGAGCGGCCGCGAGGCCGGTCCGCGCCGCTGCGCCTGGGGGCCATCGGCGCGGGCGGGCTCTTTCGGTATGATGCCGTCCGGTGGACTGTTACTCCTGCGAACAGCCGGCGATCAACGCCTGCAAGCGGTGCGCGAAGCCGTACTGCGAAGATCACGGCAACGCGGCGTACTGTGCGGATTGCCTGCGACCGGCCAGCGCCCTGCCGTCGTTCAACCTGTACCGCGGCGCGCTGCTCGTGATGCTCATCGGCACGGCCGTCGCCGTGGTGCTGATCCTGCGGCCCCCCGGCGAGACGCGCGGGGCCGTGCCCGTCGCCGTCGGCCGGACCACGCCCACGGCCGCGGCGTCGGGCGATGCCTCCCAGCCCACGGTTCCCGCGGCAACGCCGCAGACCGCGACGGCGCCGGCGGGCACGCCCTCACCCGGCACGGCGTCGCCGTCGACCACCGGCACGCCGTCGTCATCCGTCACCACGACGGCGACGGAGAGCCCGTTCAACGTCTACATCGTCCGCGCAGGCGACAGCCTGCTCAGCATCGCCGAGTCACAGGTGTCCGCGGGTGATGACCTGACGGCGTTCGCCCGCGCCATCGCCAACCTCAACGGCATCGACTACGACAACCCCACGATCAACGTGGGGCAGAAGCTGCTGCTGCCGAAGCCGCCGCACTAGCCCGGTCGCACGTGCACGACTTCGAACCGGCGGCACGATCGAGCCTTCTGCGCGGCACCTTCTTCTACCTGCTGCTCACCGTGGCGGATGCGGTCGTCTGCTACTACATCTTCACCAACCGGCAGAGCGGGGCCGCATTCATCACGCTGTCTCTCGTCGGCGCGGTCGGCATCCTGCTGGCGTACCAGACGCTGCAGCACGCCAGGGACATCGGCGCGCCGCTCGCCGAGACGGAGGGCGCCATCGCCCGCAAGTGGCAGCGCGCCGACCTGATCATTGCCTGGCAGAGCTACTACGTCGCCGTGAACCGGGTCGTCTTTCGCATCAACCCGGAGGACTATGTGATGGTCGACGAGGGGATGTACGTGAAGGTCGTGCACTTCGCCCACACGCTCGGTGTCGTGAGCGTGCACGAGGCGCCGCGCGCCGATCGCATCGCGCCGGGCGACTGATGCCGCCGGCGTGCCGCGTCAGGCGCGCGTGAGCCGGATCGCGCCCGTGTGCGTGCGCAGGCGCACGCGTGGCCCTTCGCCGTTCGCGGGACCGGTGCCGCGCCGCGAGGGCAGGTCCGACCGGACGACGCCCGCGTGGCTCTCCGCGTCGATGAAGAACGGGCGGGTCGTGTCCACCGCGAGCTGAATGAAGCCTGTGTGCGCCCGGATGTCGAAGTCGCCGCGGATCTCCCCGCGATACCGGATCGCCCCGGTGTGCGCCTCCGCCTTCACGCGCGCGTGCGCGTCATCGATGCTGATCGAGCCGGTGTGCGCCTTGATCTCGATGTCGCCGGTCACGTCGCGGATGTCGCAGGCGCCACTCTTGGCTTCAATGGTCGCGTTCCCGGAAACCTTGACGACCTCCACGCGCCCGCTCTTCGCCTCGGCCCGCACGTTGCCGTCGATCTCTCCGATCGTCACGCTCCCGCTCTTCGTCACGACGCTCACCTCACCCGTGACATCGCGGATGCTGCAGCGCCCGCTCATCGACTCGCTGTGCACGCGGCCGCGCGTCCCGGAGATCTCCACGCGCCCGCTCCGCGACAGCACCCGCACGGCGGTCGCCACAGGCACGCGGATCGCATAGTCGACGCGTGCCCCGCGCCGTCCGCCCCACAGGCTCCAACCCTCTGACTGCGGTAACGCCGGCGCCCGGATGATCACGCGGTGTCCATCCTGCTCGATGCCGTGTTCCACCATCGACGCAGCGTCGTCCGCTTCGGCGGGGATGTCGCTCCAGACGTGGACGACGGCCTCTACGAGGACCATTGGCTGATCGTGCGACTCGACGGTGACGGCGCCGCTCCGCGCCTCGACATGCAGCACCGCCTTCTCGCCTGTCTGGAACTCCCGCGTGATCGTGCGCGTGTGCTCCATGTCAGACGCTCGTGAATCCCCAGAGCCGCGACGTGAAGTCGTTCCAGAGCGCGCGCGCCCGCGGCGGCTCCACCACGCGGATCATCCCCGGGTCCAGCGCCCGGCGCACCGCGCTGGCAAGCTCCCGCCGGGAGTGGGGGCCGACGAACCGTGCCAGCTCGGCAGCGTCGTGGATCACGATGAAGGTGGGCAGCAGGTTGATCTTGAAGCGCCGCCGCAATTCCGGGTGGGCATCGATGTCCACGGCGCGCACGGGGAGGCGTCCGGCCGCCAGCTCGATCCCGCCGATCCGCGTCGCCATCGGCCGCTGCCGCACGCGCGAGGACGTGAATTCGACCACGAGCGGCACGTCGCGCAGCGCCAGTTGCGCGTCGGAGGTGATGGCGTACTCGGGCGCCAGGTTCATCGTCATGGCCAGTCGTCTCCCGCCCGGGCCCGGCGGCCGCGCCGGTCCATGCGCCGCTCCCACCGGCCCCACCCGCCTTCCTCATCGTCGTCGTCCCAGGAGAACCAGTCGCGGCGCCAGTTCCAGCGCCAGTCGTGGCGCGAGCGCCGGTCGAATCCGAACAGGTCAACGGAGAAGGCGCGGGGCATGAACGCCGCCATGCCCGTCACGACGCTGAGCCCGATCAGCCAGTCTCGCGTCGGGTCGATCGTGCCGGCGAGCAGCAGCACCGCCAGCACGAACGCACCGAGCCGGAGATCGAGCGCGGGACGGGCGTATCCGTGGTGCAGGCGGGTCGCCGCGAGGCCCGTCACGACGACGAGCGCGATCAGCCAGCCGCGCGTCGGGTCCACCGCGCCGCCGAGCAGCAAGAGAGCGATGACGAACGATGCGATTCTCATCCCGTACTCCTTCCGGTGCGACGCGATCAGCCGCGGCGCTCCGCGCGCCTCGCCCAACGCCGCCATCGCGCCTCGCCGGCGATCTCCACCAGCGGGTCGATCGCGGCTGCCACCGCCGCCCGCGCCGCCGCCACCGCGCCGGTGACGGCCTCTTCAATCGCTTCGAAGTCCGCCTCGTCCAGCCGCTCCTCGAGGGCGGCGACGCGATCTTCCCAGCGCCCGCGGCGCCAATCAGCGGAGGTGCCACGCCAGGCCATCGTCGCCTCCTCGCCCGTTGTGGGCAACGGGCCCGCCGCGCACGCCGGCCACCCGCTCCACCGATCCGCGGTCCAGGAGCAGCCCGGCGCGCACCAACATCCGCGCCAGCCAGCGCCGCAGGCCGCCTCGGTGCGCGGCGCGCGCCTCGTCTTCCAGCATCAGCCGCAACGAGTCCACGCGCCTGATGCTCGCGACCCTCTGCTCGGCCATCAGTTCATCCAGCATCATCTCGACCTCCTTTTCGCCTCCGCGAAGGCGTCCGCTACTCGTCCTCTCCGCCGACCCAGCCGCTCAACCGCGAGCCAGGGCCGCGGTGCCGCTCCTCGCTCGACCGCCGCGGCGGCGCCGTCTTCACGTCGATGTTGCGCACGGCGCGCGCCAGCGCCTTGACGAACCATGTGTTGGCCGAGGTGCCGGCGCTCGAAGCCGCCTGCTGCGCCAGGTCCTTGAGCTCGGCGGGGATGCGGATCGTGATCTTCTCGACATCTCCCTCCAGAGTGGACCACTGCGCCTCTTCGCCGTTGCCCGTCTTCTCGTCCACCTCGACCGCAAGGCCGCCGGGCCGGTACCCGAGGCGGAGACGGTAGTGGCCCGCGACCTGTTCGCCGACGTTCTCGACGAGCTGCGAGACCAGGTCGTGCACCGCTCGCTCCAGCGGGACGCGCGCCGCCTCGATGTACGTCTCGATGGCGCGGCGGCGCTCGTCGCTCTCGACCAGCGCCAGGGGCTGCTTGAGGGCGTCGAATACGGGTTCGGTGCGGATCTCGGCCATCGGTGTGCTCCGCTGGCAGTCAGCCAGCTCCTATCCGGCGCTATGATGGCATAGTGCTGGCATAGCTGTCAAGAGGGCGCGGAAAAGAATTTCGCGCCGAGAAGCCCGCGGGGTCGGGTAGGGGCGTGGTGCTGCGGCCGGTTACGGCAGCGGCACGCCGTTGTAGAGCAGATCGGTGTCGCCGGTGAATACGTCGGTCGTCAGGTTCGTCAGGGCGACTATCGGCCGGTCGGACTCGAGGATCGCCGTGCCGGCGAAGCCGTCCGGCAGCGACGCTTCCTGCCACTGGAATACCGTGAATTCGCGGGTGGCGTGCACGCTGTACGACTGCTCGCCGC
>Ga0334722_10000394_pt1 | contig 65875 bp, 51 predicted proteins | sample C3_bottom_MG_FD_207210 | JGI IMG/M metagenome (GOLD analysis project Ga0334722, IMG submission 207210) | Sediment microbial communities from Yellowstone Lake, YNP, Wyoming, USA - C3_bottom | ecosystem: Environmental > Aquatic > Freshwater > Lake > Sediment | place: USA: Wyoming | collected... | reverse complement strand
CATGGCCACGGCGACTTGGCGTCCTTTAAGATCGAAAGCATTCACGGATTGCACTGGACCCGTTGGAGGTTTTGGGTTAAAGGCTTAGCGTCTTTGGAGATTTCATCAACTCTGGCATTCGCGGTCAGGAGACCGCTCCTACAGAGAGATGTAGCCCGGACGGTGCCGGTGCCTCCCGTAGGCGCGACCTCCCGGTCGCGAAGAGGGCCTGGCCACAACCACCGCCTGCAAATTTCGGCCAGGCGCCTCCATCGCCACTGCTGGCCAACACGACGAAACCGTCTCACCATAACCCAATCCGACGATCACAGCATGCCGAAAATCCCCGAACTTCTCGCCCCCGCCGGTAGCCTGGAAAAGCTAAAAACCGCCATCCACTACGGCGCCGATGCCGTCTACCTGGGCGGCAAGGAGTTTTCCCTGCGGGCCCATGCCGCCAATTTCGGCCCCGGGGAACTGGCTGAGGCGGTGGCCTATGCCCACGCCCGCCGGGTCAAGGTTTATGTCACCGTCAACATCCTCGCCCACAACCGCGACTTTGCTGAGCTGCCCGGCTATCTGGAGTCACTCCTGGCAGCTCAGGTGGATGGCCTGATCATCGCCGACCCCGGTATCCTCCGGGTGGCGCGGAAGGTAGCGCCGCAACTGGAGATCCATCTTTCCACCCAGGCCAACGTCACCAATATGGAGTCCGCCCGCTTCTGGCAGGAACAGGGGGTGAAGCGGATCAACACCGCCCGGGAATTGTCCCTCACCGAGATCATCGAGATCAAGCACGGCACCGAGCTGGAGGTGGAAGTCTTCAGCCACGGGGCAATCTGCATCTCCTACTCGGGGCGCTGCCTGCTAAGCTGCCACCTCACCGGTCGCAGCGCCAACCGGGGCGACTGCGCCCACCCCTGCCGCTACAGTTATTCCCTGGTGGAAGAAAAACGCCCGGGCCAATATTTCCCGGTGGAGGAGGACGAACGCGGCACCTACATCTTCAACTCCCGCGACCTCTGCCTCTTGAACCGGCTGCCGGAACTGATCGCCGCCGGGGTCGATAGCCTGAAGATCGAAGGGCGGATGAAGTCGGTCTATTACGTGGGCGCCGTGCTCCGCACCTACCGCGCCGCCCTGAACGATCTGGCCACCCGCTGGCCGGAGGAGACCGGGGCGCCGCTGCCCCAGGTGGACCCGAAATTCGCTGCCGAACTGCTGAAGGTCGGCAACCGGGGCTACACCGAAAACTTTCTCGACGAGCCCCCCGGCCCCAGCGAGATGCTCTACGACCGCACCCATATCGCCCCCACCCACGAGCCCACCGGCATCGTCCGGGAGACGGGCGACTCACCGCTGGTGGAGATGCGCAACCAGCTCTTCCCCGGCGCCGAGATCGAATATCTTGGCAAGAGTCTAAGTTCGACCTTCCACCGGGTGGAAAAAATCAGCAATGAATTGGGCGAGGATCTGCCCAAGGCCAACCCCGGCAACCTGGTGCGGCTGCAACTGTCGCCAATGGCAGCGGACTGGGAGGAAGGAGCGCTATTGCGCCGGAGGATTTAACTCCTGCAGGCGTGATACCAGCTCGCCGTTGTGGGAGCGACCGCCTGGTCGCGAATACCCAAGTCGGCAACCAGACTACTTCCCCTCCAAAGCGTTAACTGAGCAGAATGGTGAAATCTTGGCCAAACCCGCCCTGACCCCACTGGAGATTTACAAGTCACTGCCGAAAACCAATTGCGGCAAGTGCTTCCTCCCCTCCTGCCTGGCCTTCGCCGCCGCCCTGGTGGCCGGTCAGTTGAAACCCACGGACTGCCCGGATCTCGCCCCGGAGCGGCGGGAAGAACTGAGCGCCCGGTTGCGGCCCCGAGACACCCGGGAAACCGAGCAGGCCGAGTTCATGGACAAGCTTCGAGAGAAGATGGAGCGCATTGATCTGGCCGCCGTCGCCCCGCTGATCGGCGCTACCTATAAAGACAACCGGCTGGCCATCAGGTCCATGGGCAAGGATTTCCTGGTCGATAATCACGGCACCGTCACCTCGGAATGCCATATCATCCCCTGGGTCGAGGCGCCGCTGCTCTCCTACATCGCCCATAAAAACCACGGGGAAATCAGCGGCAAGTGGCTGTCGTTCCGGGAGCTCAAGGGCGGCATCGATTGGCAGGGGCTGTTCACCAGTCGCTGCGAAACCCCGCTGCGGCAACTGGCCGACGCCAACCCCCACCTGCTGGGCGATATCATCGATCTCTTCATGGGGCGGACCATCCCCTGGTACGAGGCCGATATCGCCCTGATCCTCCATCCCCTGCCCAAGGTGCCGATCCTCATCTGCTACCAGGCCCCGGAGGATGATCTGGAGTCAGTGCTGAATATCTTTTTCGACGAATGCTGCGCGGTTAATCTACACATCAAATCGATCTTCACCCTCTGCTCGGGGCTGGTGCAGATGTTTAGCAAGATTGCCGAAAAGCATCGCTAGCCGAGACGGCAAATTTTCCGCTGGCCCGTCGCCGGGATTTACTTTAGATTCCGAAGGTCTTATTGTTGGGACTCGACGGGCCAGATTTCACCCGCCAGTCTGGGCAGGTACGGTAGGAGCGGTCTCCTGACCGCGAATACCCGAGTCGGCCCAACCACAAGGCCTACCGATTAGCGACCAGTTCGCGACCAGGAGGTCGCTCCTACAAGCGGGGGCAGGCAGCATGCGGATAACAAGGGCGGCCCAAACCTATTGCGCCACCGTCAACCAGCCGCCCAGACGGCCAAAATCAAACCTCACATAAACCAAAAGATACCCATGAAACTCCTTACCGACTTCCTGCCCATCCTGCTCTTCTTCATCGCCTACAAGATGTTCGATATCTATGTGGCCACGGCAGTTGCCATCGCCGCCACCTTCCTGCACGTGGCCATCACCTGGCTGAAGACCCGTAAGGTGGCGATCATGCAGCTGGTCACCCTGGCGATCCTGGTAGTTTTCGGTGGGCTCACCCTGTACCTGCACAACGAACAGTTCATCAAATGGAAACCCACCGTGATCAATTGGATTTTCGGGGTGGCCTTTCTGGGCAGCCAGTTCTTCGGGGAGAAGACCGTGGTTGAGCGGCTGATGAGCGGGCAGATTACCCTGCCGGAGCAGATCTGGCGGCGACTTAATTTAAGCTGGGTGGCCTTCTTCCTGATCATGGGCGGGGCTAATCTTTACGTGATGTACAACTTTGACCGCGATACCTGGGTCAACTTCAAACTCTTCGGGATGCTGGGGATGACCATGGTCTTCCTGGTCATTCAGTCAATGTTTCTCTCCCGCCATATTACCGTGCCGGAGAAGAGCGACACCGACGAATGACGGCAGCTTCGATGTCAGAAAACGCCGCCGGTCGCCTGCTGCCGATCCTGCAGGAAGGCATTGAAGTCAGCAAGATGGTGCTCTACCGCAAACTCCAGGCCTTTATTGCCCCGCGCCTGCCGGAAAAGCCACCCGTCTTCGCCGGCCAACTGGCCGGGGCGATAATCAACGACCTCTTTGTCCCCCCAACCGATTTGCCGGAAGCGGCGGCAACCTTTATGACCGCCAACCGCGAACTCCTTGACCGGGAGCGCCAGGCCTTTACCAGCGCCCAACCGGAGATGAGAATAGTCCTCACCGACACCCTGCGGATGCAAACCATCTGCGACCTGACGGCAGGCCTCCCCGATCCGGGGACCCTGCAAAGGGCCGAGGGCGCCGGGGTTCTGCTCAGCGACCGAGAAATACCCCTGCCCCACACCTTTATCGACATGGCCAGACGACTGGGCAAGGCCCATGGGCTGCTCACTCCCCCCGCGCCCCGCTAGGATTCCCCCCTGATGCCGCCCTTCCGCTTAACCACTAAGGGCCGACCGGCTGATGTTCCGCACGGCTGCCGCAATTCACCAGCTCAGGGCCGCATTCGCGCAATCACTTTACGCATCTCCCGGCGGACCAAGGCCTGGTTGCCATCAACACTGAAGACGGCCAGAACAAGGAGCGCCGAACCCTCTCCGCACTTGTCTCCGCTGCGCCCCATAATCAGGTAATCACCGGCGGTCCCAAGAACCGCTTCGTGGCAAGCCTCCATACCGATCTTGGCGGTGGCCGTACGGGCATTACCAAAAAATTCGTTAAGCGCCTCGCCCGCCCTTCTCAAGTCAAATTTCCCGGGGATGACATCCTGGGCGAGAATCTCACCGGATTCCCTAATGATTGCCGTCCCCTTATAACCCATGATTGTCTTGAAACCGGCCAATTGTTCGGCTAAAGGTGAAGGCTGCGGTGCCGTCGGCATAGCCCCCCCGTTAGCGCAAAATTTGCCACCCTCCTCCGGATGCGCTTTGGCACCATTCACCATCTGCTCATCTTGCCGCCGCGCCCCCTCCATCAACAGGGCGAAATATGGTTTAAAAATGGTGGGCTCAGGGAGATCGGTGCTGGTGACGGTGTCCAATTGCCCCTGGGCAAAGGAAAAAATCTCATAAAAGGCCTCCTCCCCGTCCAGTTCGCCACAGAGGGCATGGACGATTTCTCCGTTCTGAAAAAAGATGATCCCCTGCCGAGTTCCCTCCGTTACCCGCAAGGCTGCGGTGACCCCTGACATACATTTGATCTGGATCACGTCACTAAGACTGATGCCGGTCAGCATCCCCCGGAACCGCCCGGTATCCCGCAAGGCCTCGCTCACTTTCTCCCGCAGGTTCTCGATGTCGAAAGGCTTCTCGATGAAATACATACCGCCCCTGAGCAGGGCCTCCCGCTTAAACTCCGAGGAGGAGAAGGCCGTCATGACAATGACCGAGATATAGGGAAAACGATTCTTGATCTCCAGCAGGAGATCCAGCCCGCTCATCCCCGGCATCTTGATGTCGGTAATCACCAGATCGATACGTTCCCGGGCGAGCTTCTCCAGCCCAGCTTCTCCGGAGTCAGCGGTATACACCTGGGCCTGGAGGTCCTGATTGGCCAGAAATTCCTGGAGTGACCAAAGGATATCGGGTTCATCGTCAACCACCAGAATCTTCTTAACACTCGCCTTGATTGTCATTGGTGCCTTCCTGAAATTGTCCGAATTTTCCCTTTATGTGTGTCAATCCTTCCTGAAAAACAGGAAAAATGTAGCCCCCTGATGGGTGAGCGATTTCGCATAGATTTGGGCATCGTGTTCCTTCATTATGCCTATGACAATCGCCAACCCCAAACCGGTGCCGGTGGTCTTGGTGGAGAAAAACGGTTCAAAGAGTTTCTCGAGAACCTCGCTGGACATCCCAGTTCCGGAATCGGTGATCCGCACCATCAGATAGGGCACGTCGTCGAGAAGACCGGGGAACCTCTGTTGGCCGAAGACCTGTCGATTCGTGCCGATATCCTCGGCGGCAATCTCGATCACCCCCTGCATTGGTATAGCATCCAGGGCATTCAACAGGAGATTGAGAAACACCTGTTGCATCTGATTGGGATCAACCACTACCAGGGGAAGCTTCGCACCTAAGCGATTGGCGATAACTACGGAATTTCTCTGCGCCCGTGACTCCAGCAAAGTAATGACCTTGCCGACTATTTTCCCGATATCAGTCGGCCTTTTCTTGGGTTTGGGCGGTCGGGCATAAGCAAAAAAATCGGTCAGGAGCATATTGATCCGATCCGCCTGCTTGGTGATCCGCCGCAGGTTTTGCCGGTTGCGATCAGTCGGGTCAAGGGATGACTCGACCCCCTGCGAGATGGCCTTGATGCCAGCCAGGGGGTTACGAACCTCATGGGCAACCGCCGAGGCAATTTCGGCAATGGTGCTGAAGCGGTTCATCTTTTCCAACTTTTGACGTAACCGGTCAGCCTCGGTAATATCGGAAAAACTGATGATGCTTCCCTCCAGCTCGCCACCACCACTGACCCGGGGGAAGCTGAAATACTCGATCAATCGTGCCTCACCTGCAGTATTGGTAAACGTCACGGACTTCCTGATCCCACCTGGCGGCAAAGAATCGACGGTGTTGGCCAGGAGAACTTCGGCCAGATTGTTCCCAACGATCTCAGGCAGCGCCCGCGCCACCAACTCTCCGGAAAAAAACCGGCCCAGCAGCAGTCGCCCTGCGGGATTGCAGGCCACCACCTTCGCTTCGTTATCGAGGATCAGCAGGCCGTTTCGCAGGCTGGCAATAATGGAGTCTGAAAATTTCTTTTCGCCTAGCAAACTGTTGTTAGTACTGCGCAAATGGTCAATCAGGTCGTTCTGCTCGCGCCGCAACTCCTCTCTTTCCATCACCGCCGCCAGGACATTAGCCACCGCCAGCATGGTTTCGGTTTCCAGCAGCGGCTCCCCGGCCGCTGGCCGCTCCAGAAACAACACCAGAACCCCCAGCACCCGCGTCTCGGTCCGGATCGGCACCGCGTAATGGATAGCCTCGGGATAGAGCCTGTGGCAAGCCACTTCACCCCAGTCGGCCGGCAGGGCAAAGTTGCCTTCATAGCTCACCAACCCATCCAAAGTCGCCCGACCACAATAACAACTGCCGAGAGGAACGAGGCCGCAGATTTCGACATGCTCCTTGGTAAAACCCTTGTGAACCTTGAGGCTCAACCGCAACTGATTCTCCTCGGCGACCAGGATGGCGCCGCGAGGCATAAGCCGCAAAATAGGGATGGCCAGAATCAGCTCGAGCAGCATTTGCAACTGCTTGAGGAAGGGGGTGTCCAGCATGGCCACATGCAGGATGGTGTTCATGACGGTCTGCAACCTCACCGCCTTCTGCAACTGCTCCTCACGCAACCATTGGTGGGTAATGTCGTTGGCGATGACCACCCGGAAGGGTTCACCCAATTCATCGACCTCGCCCCGGGAGATCAGGAACTCCACCAGATGCACTTCTCCGGAGGTACTTGCCACCTTTACCTGTATGGGCAGATCGACCTTGTCCGCATACTCGCGCCAGCGTTGAGCAAACTCCCCGCCCTTACCATCGATGATGGTGAGCAGACTCCTACCGACAACCTCCGGGCTGGACCAACCGAAGATGTTCTCCGCCGCCTGGTTCCAATGGGTGATTTCATCACGGCCATTGGTGAAGATTATTCCCTGCGGAGCAGAGTCGGATAGTTTCTGGAATCTCTTCATTTACCGACACACATTCCTGAAGTTCTCATTGATCGTTTCCAGACTCCGGGGAGACGGCACATCCCGAGGCGACTTGCCCCCTGCCTGCGACACCCTATTAAACAATCTCCATCAATTAAAAGCCAACACATAAGTAGCCTGTTGGCGAGCGCCAGCGCTCATCGCGCCAGGAGGGGCCCCCGGTAATCTTGTTTGCCCATGGTTTTGTGGCCGGACTGGTGGCGCGAAAAAGGGGAAAAAAACCAAAGCGGGCGGCTAAAGCGTGCGCTTTGGCCGAAGGGACATCTCAGGATTTCAAGCAGGGCTTGGCTGGCAGGCTTTTCTTAGACGATGACCACCGGCGAGGTATGGCGCGACCCAGCCGCCGTAGGCCGAGCACGAGTTGCAGGAGATAAAAGCCCAGCCACCCGGAGTGCAGCCACAGCAAACCCGCCCAGTGCCAGACACCCCGATCCAGCCGACGCAAGCGCCCCTGGCCTGCGGCGGTGACCGCCCGGCCCAGAATCGCCTGGGGGGGGAAAGGCCCCTCGTAATAATTTTGCGAGTCCCCCCGCAAAAACGCCGATTCCCCGGCAATCTTGACGATGCGGTGTAAAACGTACCGCTCTGCGGCGGATTGAGCCAGGACGATGTCGCCCAGCCGCCACGAGGGGCGCGGCGGCACCAACTCCACGGTCTCACCATCATAGATAAAGGGGAGCATGCTGCCGCCATGGGCCGTCATGCGGACGGTCTGGCCGCGTTCCAGGGCGGCCCGGACGATCGGCATCAGTTCGAGCCCTGAGATCGGAATCATAGCACCGACCGCACCAGCTCAATGACCGCCGGTTCCGGCCGGCAACGCAGGTGGTAGACCGGCACCCGGGCCAAGAGGGTGTTGAGATTGGCCAGGGCGCGTTGCATCAAGAGCTGATCCCAGTAAGGGAGAAACATGCGGGGAACCAGGAGGGAAGCGGCGACCTCTGGGGTGATGCGGGTAATCTCATTGTGCGGGGCCTGCTCCAAGAGCACCAGGGCCGAGAGCGGCGCGGCGTGGTTACAAGCGACGTTGGATGAACCGCCCCAGGGTGTGCCATAGCACGTGGCACCCTGGGCGTTGGGCCGAACCGCGATGCGGTCGTCATTCATTGCCACCACCCCGGGGTCAACGCTCCAGAAATCAAGCTGGGTGCTCTTGCCAGCGCCGGAATGGCCGACAAAGACAATGCCCCGGCCATGGTCGTCCAGGCCGGAGGCGTGAAAGACCAGGCCGTCGGTCAAGAGGATCTTGGTGCGGAACAGGAGTTCGCCAGCGCCAAAGTTGAGTAGACTGTGCCGCTTCGTACCGGTGTGTTGTTCGGTCAGTTCCAGGTCATCCCAGATGGCGTTGGCACGGAGAACACCTTGCGTATGGGGTTTGCTCTTGTCGTCTCCATAGGTCATCGCGGCGTAAAAGTGCTCGCCGTCGCGGTACATCTTCCAGATCGAACCGGGATTGTAGATCAACTCACCGCACGGCGCAGGTGCGTTGTTACTTTCCCGCCACCGCAGGGCTACCCGTGCCAGGGGATTCTCCGGCACACCCAAAAATGAAGCAAATTTTTCAGCAATTCCTAGTTCCACCGCCGAGAGTGGGCTCTGCACCTCAAATAAAATCTCGGCGATGGTAATGGCAATGCAGTGTTCTGGGGAACCGGAGTTGTTGTGCTGAATATTCATGGTATTCCTTTCTTTGTTGTGGCTATTAAGGAATCTCAGCAAGGTTTTCAGGATTGCCCAGAAAGTGCCGACAATTCTGTAATTTACGACTAACAACGCAACATGATGTATTTGCCTGTTTCGACATAGAACTCGTGTGGAGATGCACCCTGTTTGGGCCGTCCTTCGACAGGCTCAGGACAGGCTTGTCGAAGGACGGCCCAATTTCATCGCAACTCACATTCAGTTTATGGCAAACAGCTACTGCTGCAAACCTTGCGTGTGCATAGAATTGGCTGAAGATTAGTGGTAATCAGATTCTTTTTAGACCAAACATGGTGAGCCTCTTACAAAACTCGTCATTCCAGCAGTCCCTAAGCCAGAATCCAGTAGTTTTAAAGCACAAGTCCTTGATTACGGCTAAAAACACGCCGGATGACGACTGATTTTGGACTTTTGCAAGAGGCTCATTCTATCTTGCGCCATAGCGTTCTTTCCGGGCGCCGGCAATCTCGCAGAGGTACGGCACCGGCTCGGTTAAGGTACCGTTTTCCAGCACTGACCAGGCCGGGCAACGGGGGCAATATTCCCGCACGTCGCAGGCCAGGCAGGTGGGCGCCAGCGGGGGCGCGGTATCGACGTAGGCCTGCACTCGGGCCCAGGCCTCGGCAAAGCCAAGCTCCAACACCTTGGCCGCCGACCGGGACAGATCCAGGCAGGGATTCATTTCGCCAGCGGGATTGACGACAAAGGCGGCCTTACCGGCCTGGCAATAAAAATTCTCATCGTTGCGGCTACCCGTTCCCCGGAGTGCGGCCTCGCTCATTTCAAGGGCCGAGGCCTGATCCGTGGCCTCAAGCTCAACGCACTCACGCGGTGAGAGCCGACACTCGGCAACCTCGGATGGCGCGCCATCAGCACGGCGACTCAGCAGCCAACCGGCGGAAAAGGAGAGCCCCCAGCCATGGGCCATTTGCCGCATGGCCGCCAGTTCGTTTACGTTTTGCCGGGTAATGGTGGTCTTGAGGCCAAGAGGGACGCGGTGTTTAACCAGGGCCTCGATCCCGGCGCAGCAACGGGCGTAACTGCCCGGGACGCCGGTGACCGCTTCATAGGTGGCGGCGGTGGCGCCATAGAGGGTGATTTCAGTCCGGCTGGGCGGGGCTTGCGCCAGCCGCGCGGCGATGGCCTCGGTGATCATGGTGCCGTTGGTGAAGAGGGTCAGCAGCAACCCCAGACGGGTGAGGGGCTCGTAGATCTCGAAGAAATCGGGGCGGAGAAATACCTCGCCACCGGTGAGGAGGAGGAAGACCAGGCCATGATCAACGGCCTCCCGCGCCAGGGCCAGCCAGGCGCTGGCCGATAACTCGCGTCTGCGTTCAGCGGAATTAGCAACCGCCTTCCGGACATAGCACATGCGACAGGCAAGATTACAACGGGAGGTCAGTTCGAAGGTGCCGTTGACCGGCTGCCGCCGTACTGCCGCCAGGCGGTGCAGTTCGTCCATCAGCGGGCCATAGTCAACGGGGAGCGGGGGCATCTATTATACAGCCGTACTCATTTGGAGCAGGCCCAGATTGGTGATTTCGGCCAAGAATATTTGAATATCAGCATGGGCGCGGGGTTGCTCCACCGCAAAGCGCTCGACCACCGCTGCTACCAGTTCATCCAGGGAACGATCCTGGTCGAGAAGCGCCCAGAGAAAGGCGCTGGTGCTATTCAGGGTAATGATGGCATTCAAGTCCATGACCTGCGCGCCCAATGGCACCAGCAGGTTCTCCCCCCCGACATTCTGCAGCAAAAAGTTGTCTTTATGTCGCATCTGGCCACCAATTTATTTCCAATCTTATTACCACCACCTGTCAATTCATGAGCAGAGCTTCGCCAGCCACAGTCAAGGCGAATTTTTTTACCCATAATGGACAATTTGCCATGAAAAAGGATACCCGGGCAACTGTGAATTTTCTTAACGAAAATCGTTCATTCTAACAGTGACGGCCATTTTTATCTGCGTATGACTAATCTTCAGAGCCTTTCGCAAAAATTTCGAAAATGGACTCCCCCTCCCTTTATGGGAGGGGGTTGGGGGGAGGGTAAAGTTGCACAATGTTGATTCCATGGCAACCTATCCCCCACCCTAACCCTCCCCCACGAGGGGGGAGGGGACTTTTTGGAGTTTTGCAAGAGGCTCTTCAGCCTAAATAATCCCGGTGCCACTCCTTAGCATAAACTCCGGTCGAAAGCCCGAGAGATTGGCAATTCCCCCTGGATCAGAGTCTTCGCTACCTCCGGCTGGAGTTTAGGCCACGGAGCGGGATACGCACCCCGCTTAGCTCGTATTCCTCGCACTACACCCACTACGCCGGCGGAGCTTAGGACAGGCAAGCAACCGCTCCTCTATTTTGAGGGGGACAACGGTCACGGTGGGGGACACATAGGGTTCCCTCGGTGCGACCACCAGGCTATTTGGGTCTCCATGTGGGGGTATTTTCAGGTCTTGCATTTGTAGGCTCCTCTCTTGAAAACAGCGACACTTTACCGCTGTGTTGGCCGGTTAAGGTGTCGCACAAACTGACATCTCATATGGCCAGTGTGCCATGGAAAAGTCTCGCCCGGCAACTGTAAATTTTCTTAACAAGAATCGTTCATTTTAACTGAAAAGTCCATGTTTATCTCAATAATGCAACAACGAGCCCTCTTTTCTGGCCACCTTCAGACTGGCGTAAAGGGCGAAAATCCCCAGGGCCAGCAACAGGATCGAAAACAGGGCCAGGGTAAGGAGTTGCCTCCTCACTTCAAATATCCCCGCGCCATTAAGCAAGACCTGGCGCATGGCCTCCAGGCCATAGGTGATGGGCAGGGCGGCCGAGAAGGGTTTCAGCCAGGCTGGCAGCACGCTCACCGGATAGAGGGTGCCGCCTGCGGAACAGGCAAATCCCGGCACGGCACGCCCGGATACCATCACCTAGCGGGCTCAGTATGTATCTCCCCGCCCCCAAATCCTGCACACTCCTTTATACAACAGCCGAGAGGGCCGGAAACAATAATAGAGGAAAGCAAACTTGGCGGGGAGGATCAGGGCATAAAAATCAGCGTTAGTGGGTCGGAAGAACAGACCGAGCAGAGAACGGATCTGGTCGCCCAGCGTGTCCCTGACCTGGAGATGAAACAGGGAAAATTGCACATTCAGTGCCCCGGGTGAATCAGACGGTGAGCCCGTATATATCATATGTTTAACGTGTTGCGAGAGTTCTGGCAGACGGGGATCTCCCTGGATTTCTTTGCCGATGGTTGCCGGCAGCTCAGTGGCGAGCAATTCCCGGCAGAGGAAGAGGGCCAGCAGAAACATCCGCCGACAGTGCCAGGAATCGGCCAGGGCCAGGGCCGACGGCCATTCCTGCTCGGGGAGGGAGTGGGCCAGTTCATGGAGACAGCTAAGCCATTCCACCCTTTCCCAAATGTGCTTGCTGCCGTGGACAGCAAGGTAGACCAGCAGGGTGTAGCCGGAAAGGTGGGGAACTTCATGTTCAGTCAGCCAGCTAACGGTCAATGCTGATTGCAGATCCTGCTTACGGAGTGGCCTTGCCAGGTATCGACCGGAGAGCTCCCAGTGCAGTTCGACCTTTACCCCGACTTGGCTGGAAAAAACCAGATGATCCTCGTGGTCGGCAAAGGCGGCCAACTGCCCCGGATCAAGATCCAATTCCAGGATAAAGCCGTTGGCCTGCAGGATAGCGACAGCGGTGTTCAGGTCGGCCCGGTCGACCAGGATATCAAGATCACCAAATCCCCGGGCGGCCAGGTTACCATAGGCGGAGAGGGCCAAGGTCGGGCCCTTGAAGGGCAGCGCCGCGATCCCCTGGGCCACGAACCGCTCCAGGATCATCTCCAGGGTGTGGCTGAGGAAGAGGTTTTTGGCAGCAACGGTGATGAAAACCCCCTGGAGCTCCTCGGCCACCTTTGCTGGCAGGTCGGCCAGACAGGTTTTCTTCAGATTCAAATAGAGCAAGGGCCGCAGGTTATGACGGGCTGCCACCTGGATGAGGAAATCCCAGTCCAGGCCGCCGGTGACCAGTTCCTTTACCCGGGCCGCCTGCTGCTCGTTCAGCCCATTGCGGGCGCAGAGCAGCAGAAGCTCAAAGGCGCGGGCGGAGGCAGGGACAATATCGGCGGTTCCCGGTGACAATGGGGGTAATCCTCATCAAGACGAGTGAATAACTGGCGAAGGTGCCGCAGGCAAAGCAGGCAGCCCCGGGCACAAGCCTCAGTTGACCTGGGCCTTGTCACGCAAGGCCTTGACCACCGCCTGAAGCGCCTTTTGCTGCATATGTTTCTCCAAGTCGGTCTTGACCTTATCATACGGCGGGATCTCCAGGTCACGGATGTCCAGCAGCTTGATCACGTGCCAGCCGAACGAGGTCTGAACCGGCGCACTTGTCTGACCTTTTTGCAGTTTGATCAGCACCTCGCTGAACGGTGGCACGAAGGCCGCGGGGGTCGTCCAGCCCAATTCTCCACCCCGCGCCTTGCTTCCCTGATCCTTGGATTTCTCCGCCGCGAGCTTACCAAACTCACCTTTGTTTTTCAGCGCGCTCACAATGGCCAGCGCTTCTTTTTCGCTCTCCACCAGGATATGCGCGACATTGTATTCTTTTTGGCCGGTTAAAGACTTTTTCTGGTTCTCATATTCCTGCTTGAGGGTCTCTTCTGAAATCGGGTGGTTCTTGACGAAGTCTTGGGCGAAGGCGCTCCGCAAAATGTTTTGTGTGGTGACTTCAATCATCTGGAGGGCTTCGGGTTGTTTGTCCAGACCCTTCCGGCGGGCCTCTTGGGCAATCACCTCCAGGTCGATCAGCTCATCTTTAATTTTCTTGCGCAACTCCGGGCTGTCGGGCTGGCCTTGCTGCGCGAAGGCCTTCAGATTGAGGTCAATCCGCGCTTGCGGAATGACGATGTGGTTGACGGTGGCAACCCCCTTATCCTGGTGAGTCGGCTTCACCGCAGCGGCGACCGGGTTGGCGACAGCAATGGCGGCCAGAAGGGCCAAAGCGGTAAAGGCCATAGATTTGTGCATCATGTTCTGTCCTCGTTTGGGGTTGCTGATGGTAAGGAGAAGGTGCTTTGGTGGAGAAAGTGGGAGGCCACCAGGAATTCGCCCACACACCTCTTGACCGGCGCAGGGGGTATTTCGCTGGGCAATGTGGCAGAGAGCGGAACTGCCTTTACCCTTTCTTGACAAGAAGACAAAAACCTCTGCCGACTTGACGTGTTGCCATAATTACCCACCCTGATCTCGTAGTGCAAGGAACATCCGCGTCTCCGGCAGAAACCATCCATAAAAACGCGCGCAGGCTGGACACCTCTCTTTCCCCCACTGCCAGCGCCGCCAACAAGGTCAGAACGGCTGCCCGGTTACGCGCCCCGCCCTCATACCTTGCCGTACGCCCCGTACCCCAGGCTCTTGATCTTCCCTTGCGCCTTGAGACGCTGGACGATGCTGTAGAGTTGCGGCTTCGGGCAGCCGCTGGCCACGCAGAGTTCGGCGGCGGTGGCCCCGTATTTCCGGCGTTTGATGATCGCCAGCACCTTGGCCAGCATCTCCGCCGGGGTCAGGGGTACCGCCGACTTAGGCCTTTCCGGCAGCTTTTTGGCCTTGGCCGACAGCGGCTCAGGCCGGGCGCGGGGGGCAGCCGGGCCGGGCGGTGGCGCCGCAGCTTTGGGCTTGCCTACCTTGGCGGTCTTCCCAGCCTTGGCAGGAGTTATCCCTTTTGGTTTGACCTGGCCCGCAATTGGCGCCGACGTGTCCGAGCTGGTCGCCGCCCCGGCAAAACCGGGCTCATCCAGGCTGATCCCGAACAGGCCGGCCAGATCGCCATCACCAATGATCCGGGCGCTGGGCACCACCTCCCGGGTCAGGAGGTGGTCGGTGGTCTCGCGGACTGCCGCCGTGATCAGCTCACCCACTTCGACCTTGCGTAGGGTGAAAAAGAGGGCGGGTTCCTCATCGAGGCGGGCGCCGACCCCACAGAGCACGGCGGCCACATGCTTGCACATCGTCGCCCAATCCGGGCAGCTACAGGAGAAGGCGATCTCCTTCGGCGTGGGAAAGAGCCCCGCCCCTTCCCGCATGAACACCTCCTGCAGGGCTGTGGGAATTTTGCCTGCCAGAAGAAGCGGCAGGGAATCGAGCTGGCCCCGGCACTCGCCGGTGATCTCCGTCCAGCGCCGCTTGGCGATGGCCTGGATCGATGCCGTCACCGTGTAGGGCTCGGCCCGGCTGCCCTGAACCAGAGCCCGCACCTCGCCGGGCAGGATCTGCAGGTCGAGCACCGCGCCATGCCGAAGATAGCTGCGCCCCCGACCGATGCGGTTATGGTAATCGGCATAGCGTTCCAGGTTCCGATTCCAGGCCTTGCCCCACCAGGTGCGGGCCAGGGACTGGCTCGCCAGCACCACCGGCCGGATACCGGGATTCTTTTTCTGGAGGGCCTTGAGCTTCGCGGCCGCCTCGGCCTTTTTCTCCGCCACCGAAACATAGGGCGGGTAATCGTCGTAATCGTTGCGCCGCATATTTTCCTCAAGATGTTTTGTTTATCGATAAAATATCTCAGCCTAAATTGGTCAGGCAAGAAATCAGCACCGCCGCCTGTGGGAGCGGTCGCCCGACCGCGAATGCCCAAGGTGTTGACATCTCCCGGTTAATCGCCAGCCCCGCACCAAAGCATTCGCGACCAGGCGGTCGCTCCCACCTTGGCTGCCAAGCTCCGAAGCCAGCCACCACCCGCCGAGCCCCACCTTTTCACAGCTCTAGCTGCACCATTTTCAGCAACTCCTTATTATCCAGCTCGGTCAACCAGTTCTCGCCACCGCCCTGACCGATCACCTCGGCAGCCAACCGGGCTTTGCGTTCGAGCATGGCGTCGATCTTCTCCTCGATGGTGCCCCGGGTGAGGAATTTATGAACCATCACCTTACGGGTCTGGCCGATCCGGAAGGCGCGGTCGGTGGCCTGGTTTTCCACCGCCGGATTCCACCAGCGGTCAAAGTGGATGACGTGGTTGGCCTCGGTGAGGTTCAGCCCCACCCCGCCCGCCTTGACGGTCAGAACCAGAAAGGGGGTGTAGTCACTGCCCTGGAACTGCTCGACGATCCCACGGCGCTGCCCCACCGCTACCCCGCCGTGCAGGATCAGGCCGGGCCGACCGAAGATGGACTCCAGAAAGCGGGCCAGCGGCTCGGTCATCTCTTTGAACTGACTGAAGACCAGCACCCTTTCCCGCTTGTCGTGGATGGTTTCGCAGATCTCCCGCAGCCGGGCGAACTTGCCGCTTTCCGCCTCGGCATAACCATCCAGCCCGGCGTACTGATCGGGATGGTTGCAGAGCTGCTTGAACTTCATCAGGGCCGCCAGCACCAACCCCTTGCGCTGGATACCCTCGGCCGCCTCCAGCGTCTCGGCCAACCGCGCCACCAACTCCCGGTAAACCACCACCTGCTTGCGGGAGAGCTCCGCCCAGGCCTTCATCTCCACCTTGTCGGGCAGATCAGCGATGATCGACTTGTCGCTCTTCATCCGCCGCAGGATAAAGGGGCGGATCAGCCCCCGCAACCGGCCGTAACCGGTGCCGTCTCCACCAGCGGCCAGCTTCTTGGCATAACCGCCAAACTCCTGGGCCGTGCCAAGTAGGCCGGGATTAACAAAGTCGAAGAGCGACCAGAGATCGCCAAGGTGGTTCTCAACCGGGGTGCCGGTCAGGATGAGGTGGTGGGCGGCGGTCAGCGCCTTCACCGCCCTGGTCTGCTTGGCGCCGGGATTCTTGATGGCCTGGGCCTCATCGAGGATCAGGTAATGCCACGACACCCGGCCCAGCCACTCGTAGCGTTGCACCATGGCATAGGTGGTGATCACCAGATCGAGCCCGGCCAGGCCCGTCTCCCCATCTACTCGCCGCTCCTCCGGCCTGGCCTGGGGATGGGCGATGCCATAGGCCAGGGTCGGGAAGAAGCGCTCGATCTCGCCCGCCCAGTTACCGATCAACGAGGCGGGCAGCACCAAGAGCGATGGGGGCAGTGAGCTCTTCTTCTTCCGGGCCGCCGCCGTGAGGACATTGAGGAAGGCCAGAACCTGGATGGTCTTGCCTAGCCCCATGTCGTCGGCCAGACAGCCGCCAAAGCCCAGCTGATGCAGGAAATTGAGCCAGTTCAGACCGGCCGCCTGGTAGGGCCGCAGACGGGCGGTGAAGCGGCGATCCGGTTTAACCCTCGCGAGTTCCTCCGGCCGCCGCAAGCGCCCCAGCACCTCACCCAGCCACTGACCGTGGCTGATCCCGACCAGCTCCGCCCCTTCCGCCCCGCCGCCCAGCACCTTCTGGGGATTGAGCAACAGACGCATGGCCTCCAGCATGGTCAACCCCTGATGGTCGGCCAGTTTTTGCGCCCGGTCGTAGGCGGCCAGGGCCGCCGCCAGCCGGTCGGGGTCAACCGCCACCCACTTGTTCTTGAGGAAGGCCAGCCCCTCGCTCTCGGCCAGCAGCCGCCGGGCCTCCTCGGGGGTCAATTCCTCGCCGCCAAGCTGGAGGATGGGCTGGAAATCCAGCAGAGCCGCCATCCCCAGTTGGGCCGGCTGTTTGGCGCCGACGCTGATCTTGAGGCTGGTTCCGGCGCCCTTGCCCCGCCACCAGTTGGGGATCCGGCAGAGGATGCCGGAATCTTCGTAGAGTGGAATCTCTCGCAGGAAGGCGTAGGCCTCGGTGGCCGACCAGGCCAGGGGGTGGAAGATTTCGCCGCTCTCCAGCAGCGCGGCAAGCAGCTCGCTTTTGCCGGCCGCCTGCTGGACGGTGACCAAGAGTTGCAGGAGTTTCGCCTGGTCGTTGCGAAACTCCTGGAGGGCGAATTTCAGCGGCAGATGTTTGGACTGCCCGGTTTCAGTCAACCGGGTGGCATAGGTGGCCATAAAGGCGAAGGGCGCCTCGCCATTCTTATTCTCCACCAGATGGAAATAGATGCGCCCGGCCAGATGAAGCTCGGGCCGGAAGGAGTGGAGAAAATCGGCCACCTGGCCAGCGAAGCCGCCGATCAGCCGGGCAAAACTAGCACTCAAGCCGACCCAAAGCCCGACCAGCGCCGCTCCGTCCAGGTACTCGCCGCCGTCCATGGGCGGCAATGCCTCCAGAAATTCCGCCACCTCAGCTTCAGCAAGGGTAACCTGCACCGCGCCCCGGAGTTCCTCCAGCTCCGGGGTCAGACTCAGTTGCCGGATAAAGCGGGCGGCAATGCCCCGGAAAAAGTGTAGCGTGGGTGACAGCACAGTGGCCGGGTCTTCCAGGCCGAGCCCGAACAGCCAATCCCGCGGCTCGGCCCGGTAACGCTGCCAGATCGTCTGTTGCCTGGCCAGACTCGCCCCGCCCAGTTCAAGGGTCGGCGCGCCCCACTCCGGCACGGGGAGGCCGGAGGGCTGCACTACCGCCCGCAACTCCTGATCAGCATGGGCTTGTTCGGAAAAATCCATTGATTTCATCGCGGCAAAATACCATCCGCCCAGCTCCTTGGCACCCGCTTTCTCCTACTCACCGACCAACATGGAGAGGCTGAAAGGTGAAACGCTAACCCTGTGAAGCCGCAGGCAAAACTCCGCAAATCTCCTTCACCCTCCCCCCAACACCCCACCCATAAGGGCGAGGGAACCACTTTGCAAGACTTCTGCAAAATGATCTGCAAGCAAAAAAAGGGGGCGGGAAATCTCCCACCCCCCTTTCACTTTTGCAAACGACTCGAAGCGATGCTCTAATCCGCCCGCGCCAGTTCTTACTGCCACTTGCCGTAATTGTCCAAAACGTAGGCGGTATAGCCGCTGCCTTCCTGGCCGTTGCCGGTGAAGGCAAAACCGCCGCCCCTGTTGAAGGCGCAATATGCCAGGACGGAGACGTTGGCATCCCCGACGTTGCCGGTGCCCGGGGTGAGGTTGGGCAGTAAGGCGGAGATGGCGCCGCCAATCCACTGGCCGCCGGCCGCGATGGTCGGGGTATTGTAGGTGGCGGTGTCACCATCCGCATCGGTGAAGTTCAGGGTACAATTCCCCGCCGTGCTGGACGCATTAACAATGGTTAAACCGGCCCACCAGCCCGCCGCCGAGCCGTCCATGGGCGGCAGGAAGGGGAAGAGCAGAGTGGTTTTGCCCATATCCGTCTCACAGTAACTGACAAAGGTGCCGATGATTCGGCTGGCGGTGAAGATGGTGCTGCACGGGTACCTGCGCAGGGTCAGGGTAACATCGACCTCCACCCCGGCCCCGATGGTGTTTTTGTCATAAACCATGTGCGGCATATCGACGAACAGGGTGTCAAAGGTTTCGATGTGGCCGATGGCGCCAGCAGTGCCGGTGGTGATGGTGGTGACCCGGTGGTCGGCGCTCACCGCACAGGATGCGTCATCAAACGCACTGGTGCCAGGGGTGCCAATCACAAAGGTCGCGGGAATAACGGTGCCACTCCCTCCCGGACTTACGATGAGGACTGGTGTGGGCATGGGCGGCGGCGGAGAAAATGGGAAGCTGTCCGTTTCACAGTCATACGCCAAGTCGTGGTTGGCCGGGGTATAGGCCTGGATCCAGGCCCCCGTAGAACCCCAGTATACGCCACCAGCAGCGGCAGTGGAACCCACCGTCAGATCCATGTCATAGTAGTCTCCGGGGAGGCCGAAGGTGTTGATCCCCTTGATCAGCATCCGATTGCCGCTAAAGGGGTTGGCATCGCTGGTTGGACAATACCCAAAATCCTTGACCTTGACGCCGGTCAATACGGGTCCTGGTGGTGGTAATTTTTTGAAGAAGGAAGATTCATAATCAAACATACAGGAGGCGTCCTGTTGCCCTGCGATGGGGATGTTGCCGCGTAGGAGCTTGGCGGTCTTGCCAGCGCCGCAGCTCTCCAGGGTGAGGGTTTCGGCGGCGCCAACATGGGCGATGACCGGATCGCCGGTGAAGGTGAGGAAGTTGTTCATGGAGTCGAAGCCGACATACATCATCTCGCCGGTCATCTTCTCGGCATTGACGCACAAGGTGTCTTCAACATTGGGGACCTTATGGGCAGTGGGGGTGTACTCAAGGCCCTTGATGAGTCCGATATCGTCGGTGGTGGCATCGCCCCAGACGTTGGGCAAACTGGGGGTTCCGCTGCTGGTCACCCCGGGGTTATTGAGGACAATGCTGCCGGTGTAGCGCTGACCGTCCAGGAGGTGCAGGGTCAGCGATGAGCTGCCGGTGGGAGTATTGGGGACGGTCAGGCTGTCAATTTGAACGGGATCGGTGCCGTAGACGTAGACCGTAACCCGGCGGCCCTTGGCCGGGGCGGAAACCCGCAGAACGATGCCGTTCCCGCTGTTGACCAGGCCCGCCCCCGTGCCGCTGAGGATGTTGTTGGTCAGCGGGCCCTGGGTGTCGCCGGGAGCGAGCGACGGAATCGGACTCAAAAAGAGGCCGAGATCAACATTATCCGTGAGCTCGCCGAAAGTCGGTCGCCGGGATGCCCCGGTTGCGGTCAGAACATCCGGAGTGCCACCCAGGGAGGGGTAGGTGATGGTTTGGTCTGTGTTGCCGGGGGTGCGACCGAAGGCGATCATATAATCGATGGGGTTGCAGATGCTGACGTTATTGGGCAGATCCATGTAGAACCAGTCCCCCTCGGTCAGGACGGTGCCCGGGTCGAAGGTGACGGTGTAGGCCCCGATCCGCTCGCAGCCCTGCTTGATGATCGTCGGTGAGGTCAAGGTGACTTGGGCGGTGCTGGCTGCCTGGGCAGTGGAACAAATGGCCAGCAGCGAACCGACCAGGGCCAGACTTTTTATGCCTTTTTTCATTAAACTCCTCCTTTTGGGAATCATTTCTGTCGCTATTCGGGGTCTACTGCCTGCTCTAACTACCACTTATTTTGCCTAACGGAACCAAAATTATCAATTTCAGGTGACATTCTCAAGATTGTCAGGCTGTTGTCGCTAACAGGAGAGCGACACGCCGCTCACTTTCTCACAAAAAAAGGCCGGAGGCAATATCCGCCCCCGGCCTGATTAACTTATTTCCATACCCGATGGAATGACCTATTACCGCGCTCAGCCGCCGCCCACGGCCGGGGTGCAGGCACCATCGTTGCAATTGACCGCACCCTGCTTGCCGGCGATATGGCCGCGGGCAATCTTGATCCGAATATTGTCGGCGATCTCCAGAGTAATGACGGTGTCGGTCATTCCGGTGATCTCACCATAGATGCCGCCGCTGGTGACCACCGCGTCACCCCGTTTAAGGCCTTCCACCAAGGCCTGGTGTTCCTTGACCTTCTTCTGCTGGGGCCGGATCAACAAAAAATAGAAGACCACGAAGATCAGAACCAGCGGGATGAAAGACATGATCCCTCCACCTGCAGCAGTGGGGGCCGCATCGGCCGCCCAAGCTATACTTGCCATGTTGTTACCTCCTAAAAAGATTAACTTACTTAGATCAAATCGTTATCAACACTTTCCCGCCGCGCATAGAAATCCCGGCGGAACTCGGCCAGACTATCCACCTCAATGGCCTTACGCATCGCCCCCAGTAGATTCACGAAGTAATGCAGGTTGTGAATGGTGTTGAGGTGCGAGGAGAGGATCTCCTTGGCCATATAGAGGTGCCGCAAGTAAGCCCGGGAATAGTGGCGGCAGGTGTAGCAGCCGCACGCCTCATCCAAAGGCCGGGCATCCTCCCGGTAGCGCGCGTTTTTTATAACAACCCGGCCGGTGGATGTAAAGAGCATTCCGTTGCGGGCGTTGCGGCTGGGCATCACGCAGTCGAACATGTCGATCCCCCGCCACACCGCTTCGACCAGGTCCTCGGGTGTGCCGACCCCCATCAGGTATTTGGGGAAAGCCTCAGGCATGAGAGCGGCGGTGTGTTCGGTAATAGCCAGCATCCGTTCCTGATCTTCGCCAACACTCAAGCCGCCGATGGCGTAGCCATCGAAGCCGATCTCCATCAATTCATCTACCGCCTCCGCCCGCAGATCCTCATGCATGCCGCCCTGGATGATGCCGAAGAGCAACTGTTCCCGGTTGCGGTGCGCCGCCCGGGAACGCCTGGCCCAACGGCCGGTCAAGGCCGTCCCCTTGATCACCTCCTCCCGGGTGGCGGGATAGGGGATGCAGGTATCGAGACACATCATGATGTCCGAGCCCAACGCCTCCTGGACCATGACCGCATCCTCGGGGCTGAGGAAGAGATTACTGCCATCCAGGTGCGACTTGAAGGCGGCGCCTTGTTCGGTAATCTTGGCCAGCTCGCGCAGGCTGAAGATCTGGAAGCCGCCGCTGTCGGTGAGGATCGGCCCGTCCCAGTGCATGAATTTGTGCAAGCCGCCCAGTTGTTTGATTAACTGGTGCCCGGGGCGGATGTAGAGATGATAGGTGTTGCCGAGGATGATCTGCGCCCCCAGCTCGGTTAAGTTCTCCGGGGTTACCCCCTTGACCGTGGCCTGGGTGCCCACCGGCATGAAGACCGGGGTCTGGAAGGTGCCGTGGGCGGTGCGCACCTCGCCGCGCCGGGCTGGCGACTGGCTGGAGCGGCAGTGCAGGGTAAAAGGGGAATTGTTCATGCTGGGTTTGCCGAATTAATTGGGAGTTATAGGAGTTATGGGAGTTATGGGAATTATGAGTCCTATGGGTCCCATTACTCCCATGACCGATCTCATTAAAGCTAATCTTCCCGCCAGGGCTGCAATAATTCCTGCACCCCTTTTGCCGCCAGGTCAAGCATAGCCAAAAAATCCTCGCGGCCAAAGGGGGCGCCCTCGGCGCTACCCTGCACCTCAATCAAGCGGCCGTCGCCGGTCATCACGAAGTTAGCATCCACCTCGGCGGCAGAATCCTCGCCATAATCAAGATCGAGCAGACATTCACCCGCCCGCACCCCGCAGCTAACCGCCGCCACCGGGGTAAGCAGCGGCAGTTCGGCGAGTAAGCCCTTGGCAACCAGGCCGCGCAGGGCCAAGCGCAGGGCCAGGGCCGCGCCGGTGATGGAGGCGGTGCGGGTGCCGCCGTCGGCGTTTAAAACATCGCAATCGACCCGCAAGGTCCGCTCACCGATGGCTTTGAGATCGACCATCATCCGCAAACTTCGGCCGATCAAGCGCTGGATCTCCATGGAACGGCCCGACGCCCCCTTGGTCTCTCGGCGGTTGCGGGTATTGGTGGAACCGGGCAGCATCCCGTATTCGGCGGTGATCCAGCCCTGCCCCTTGCCCCGCAGGAAGGGCGGCACCTCCTCCTCAACGCTGACCGCGCAGAGGACATGGGTATTGCCCAGCCGAATCAACACCGACCCGGCCACCTGGGACTGGAAACCGTACTCTATGGACAGGGGCCGCAATTGGTCGGCGGCCCGGTTATTGGTGCGCATTTGGGATATCCGTTTAATTGATTGATTTGAAACAGCTTAGTTAGTGGTGGGCAACATAAACCGACCTCCAGCCGACAAGGCGGCGCCAGACAACCGCCGACCGGACCGGCGCCCAAGGTATCATTTTCCGGGCGGGGTGTCGATTGATAAACCGGCAGATCCCAACCCAACACCCGCCCCGGGCCTGCGGTTCGCGACCAGGAGGTCGCTCCTACCAGAGATCACGCCCACCCCCTGGGCAAATCCCACCTGTAGGAGCGGTCTCCCGACCGCGAATGCCAAGGGTGCAGCAATCACCCGGCTGCGGCCCGCCGGACGGCGCGGAGTTTATGCCTTGTGGGCAGGCCTGGCTCGATCCGCTGCCGGCCAGATTTTATGCCCCAGGGTATCTGCTTGCTTGAATTCACCTTACCTGGTGCAAAACCAGCCGGAAACCCAGACTGCCGCCGCGATAGCCAGGCGAGGCCCTGAAGCGGCCCGCCACCCGCAAGTTAACGGGACTGTAGCTCCAGCCGCCACCGCGAAAGACGCGGAGAGAGCCGGATGTGGGTCCGGTGGGACTATTCCGGGGGCTGGAACCGTAATAGCTCCCACCATACCAATCCTGGCACCACTCCCAAACGTTGCCGCTCATATCGTAGAGACCAAAGCCGTTGGCAGCCTTGGTACCCACCGGGTGAGTAGCATTGCCCGAATTAGAGCCATACCAGGCCACCGCGTCTATGCTGTCACTTCCGGAGTATCTCTCCCGCTCTCCGCCACTCCGCGCCGCATACTCCCACTCCGCCTCAGTCGGCAACCAGTAGTTCTGGCTGGTCAGGCGGTTCAGCTTGGCAATGAACTCCTGAACCTCATTCCAACTAACATTCTCCACCGGATAATCGTCACCCTTTTTAGAGGCAGAGGGGTTAGCGCCCATGATCTTCTGCCACTGACCCTGGGTCACCTCATATTTGCCGATTTGGAAGTTGTCCACGCAAACCTCATGGACAGGATTCTCGTCAGACTTACCATCACCAAAGTTGTCGCCCATCTGAAAGCAGCCGCTCGGCACCGAGACAAACTCCATGCCGGTGGCGGAAGTGGAATCGGTTGAGATGCCCGCTTGTACTGTAGTCCGGACTGGCGCAGCGGAGGCAGGAAGCGGTGTCGGCACTGCAACCGCCGCCACTTGCGGCGTCTTGCCCAGCAGTTTAGCCGCCACCGACTCAACAGTCCCAAAAAGATCGTCCTGGCTGCATTTGCAGCGTTCACTGGCCCGGCTCACCACCCCGGCCTGATCCCCCTCGGTGTCTAGCATCCGCACGCTGACCGAGTAGGTATTGCCCACCTTCGAGAGCACCCCGGCCACCATGAAGCGGGTGCCCAGCGAACGGCCGTAGGAAACCAGGCAGCTATCGTCGGCGCACTCATCACCCGCCCCCTGCTGCAGGGCCAGCCGCTTAGCCAGGGCCATCAGGTCTTCCTTGCTCAACACCTCTTACTGGCCGTAGGAATGGAGGGCGTCGCGCAAGACCACCGACATGGAATAGGCCAGGTCGATGTCAACCCCTTCCCCGGAGCGCTCCAGGTCGAGCACTGCCAGTTTCTCCTTGCCATTGGTCGGTTTTTTCTTCTCAGACGCGGCCTGGCTGGTGATCTTGGTGGAGGCCTTCGTCGGCTCTTTCTCCGCACCCGTAGTGGACGCCTGGGCCGGAGCGGCCAGAAACAGCACCACCGGCAACAACATGATCTGGAGCAGCAATTTCAGGCGATTCATCTCTCCCCCTGACTGATTGGATGGAACAGCACCGATTTTATGACATAGCGGCTGCAAGATGACAAGCAATGAAAGCGGCAATAGTACCGAAGGTTCGCGACCAGAAGGTCGCTCCTAGACCAGGCCCCGGCCTTCCATCTGTGGGAGCGGTCTCCCGACCGCGAATGCCCAAGGCGTTTAAATCTCCCAAACTGTCGCCAGCCCAGATTCTGGGGTTCGCGACCGGGAGGTCGCTCCTACACCGATGCCGGATCAGACATCCAGAAAGATGGTGTCCTTGTTCAGATTCTCGCAGCCGTCGGCGGTGACTGCCACCATATTCTCCAGCCGGATGCCACCCCACTCGGGCAGGTAGATACCGGGCTCGACGGTGACCACCATCCCGGCTTGGAGTTTGCGGTGGTAGCGGGCGGAGAGCGAGGGCGGCTCATGGACCGCCAGCCCCACCCCGTGGCCCAGACTGTGACCGAAGGCCGGGCCATAGCCCGCCGCCGCAATCACCTGCCGGGCGGCCCGGTCCACCTGGCGGCCGGTGACCCCGGCTTTTACCGCCGCCATCCCGGCCAGCTGCGCCTTCCGGACCAGGCGAAAGCGCTCCCGGGTAATGTCATCCATATTACCCAGGATCACGGTGCGGGTCATATCGGAGCAGTAGCCATCTAACACCAACCCCATGTCGATGACGATGGGCTCGCCCTCCTGCAGCGGCCGGGCCCCCGGCACCGCGTGCGGCAGGGCGCCGTTGGGGCCACCGGCGACGATGGTCTCGAAGCTGGCCCGCTCGGCGCCCTTCTCACACATCAGGGTATCGATGCGCAGGGCCACTTGGCGCTCGCTCATTCCCGGTTTAAGCTGCTGGTAAACCTCTTGAAAGACCGCTTCGTTCAGCCGCACCGCCGCCCGAATCTTGGCGAGTTCCATGGGGGTTTTGCAGATCCGCAGCCGTTCGAGCAGATCGGTCACCGGCACCAGTTCAACCCGAATCTCAACGGCCAGCTTCTGGAGTTTAACCGCCGCCTGATGGAGAAAATAATGGCTCTCAAAGCCAAGACTCTTGATCCCCAGTTCAACCAAGAGGCTTTTCAACAGGGGAAAAAGTCCGCGCTGATAGAGGCGGACCTCGAAACCGGCCGCCTCGCGTTGGGCCTGGAGCTGGTAGCGAAAATCGGTGAGCAAGAGCGGGGTGCCCCGGCGGGGGATCAGCAACACCCCGGAGCTTTCGCTGATATTCATGTCCCCGGCCGTGTAACCGCTTAGATAGCGGCGGTTATCGGGCTGGGTGACCAGGAGGGCGTCGAGTTTCTGGCGACGCAGGAGGGACTTGAGACGATCGAGGTTGGTCATGGGTAGAGTTCTACAAGTTGTCGGGAAATGAGGCATTGATGGTGAGACCCTGATCATGGCAGCGGCTTTTCAGATCGAGCATTGCCGAGAGAGACTCGGCGGGTTTGAGTTCAATCCCGCCTCCCGGCGCCTCCTGCCCCCAGACCGCCTGCCACTCGGCAAGAATCCGAGTGGCCTCGATCGAATCCGGTTCCAGCTCAAACGCAATCAGCATTACCGGGCTGTGGCCAGGAACTGTTCTACCTGCTCCTTATACTGGTTCAAGGCATTGCCGTATTGATCGTTCAACTGGGTGAGGATCCTCTGCCATTCTTCCTGGAACTTGGGATGCTGGGAGGGTTTCAGTTTCATGGCCATGCCGGTCTGTTTGGCCATGGTCGCCTCTAGCTGCGCCATCTGCTGGGCGAAATGGCCCTCTAGCTGCTCGCGATACTGCTGGCGGTGCTGAAGGTACTGGTCCAGAAGTTTTTTCAATTCGCCGAAGGCCGCCAAGAGTTCACCACTACCGTGGCCGACCATGATCAGGCCGTTCATGGCCAACTCAGCCCCCGCCTGTTGCTCGACCTCGCGGGGCAAAAAGATATTGCGCAACAGGGCCTGGATCACGCCGCTGCGAAAAGCCCCCTGCGCAGCCGGAGCCTTGGCGGACACCAACGCGGCCAGATCGACCGGTTCGGCGCGCAGGTAGGCCGCCGCCGCCCGCATCCCCTCCTTCTCCAGATCCTCGCCGCCGACTGGACCCTCGGCAGCCGCCATCCGGGCTGCCCGTTCCATGACCATGTCCATGGTGCTCTTGATTTCGGCCATTGTCTCTTCTCCTCAATTCTGTTGCTCTTTTCGACAAGCTGAACCGCCGGAACATTTTCTTGTGGTTCACGGCCCTTTTATACGGCATATTCGTGCAAGTTACAACTGCGCCCCACAGTCGGGAGCGAGGTTGTCAAGTTAAGCAGCATCGGCTAGATTGCCAGAACTGTTTTCATTTTTTAAATTACGAAACGGATAAAAGCATGCGCACCGCCATGTATTACAACAACCGGGACGTTCGCTTGGAAGAGGTTCCCACCCCGACCATCGGCCCCGGCGAGCTGCTGGTCAAGATCATGGCCAGCGGCATCTGCGGCAGCGACGTCATGGAGTGGTACCGTCTGCACAAGGCGCCATTGATCCTGGGCCACGAGATCGCCGGCGAGGTGGTGGAGGTCGGGGCCGGGGTCAAGGGGTTTGGGCTGGGTGACCGGGTGGTCGCCACCCACCATGTGCCCTGCTTCACCTGCCATTATTGCCGCCGCGGCCATGAAACGGTCTGCGAAACCCTGCTCTCCGGCACCCATTTCGATCCCGGCGGCTTCTGCGAGTATGTGCGACTGCCAGCCATCAACGTCCAGCGCGGCACCTGGAAGATCCCAGGTTCACTCGATTACGATTCTGCCACCTTTGTTGAGCCTCTGGCCTGCATCTTGCGGGGCCAGCGCACCGCCCGGCTCGCCCCAGGCGACTCGGTGCTGGTACTGGGTAGCGGTCTGGCGGGGTTGCTCCATGTCAGTTTAGCCCGCGCCACCGGAGCCGGGTTGATCGGCGCCTCCGACATGAGTTCTTTCCGCTTGGCGGCGGCGGAGCGTTTCGGGGCCGGAGCCACCTTTACCGCCAATATGGACGTGCCGACCTTGTTCAAGGAGAAGAACGAAGGGCGCGGCGCCGATCTGGTCATCGTCTGCACCTCGGCCAAGCCCGCCTTTGAGCAGGCCTTTACGGCGGTGGCCAAGGGCGGCACCATCCTCTTCTTCGCCCCGACCCTGGCCGGGGTGGAACTGCCCATCTCAATTAATGAGATCTTCTGGCGCCGCGATGTCACCTTTGCCACCACCTATGCCGGTAGCCCGGCCGACTGCGCCACCGCCCTGGAGCTGATCGCCCACGGCCGGGTGCCGGTGGCGGAGATGATCAGCCACCGATTGGGACTGGCCGAGGCCGGGCTGGGTTTTAAACTGACTGCCGAGGCGGAGGAGTCATTGAAGGTGATTTTGCGGCCCCAGGAATAGTCGGCTGCCGGTGGGAGCGACCGCCTGGTCGCGAATGCTTGGCTGCCGGGCTGACGACAATATAAAAGATTTCTGCGGCTGGGGTATTCGCGCCGGGCAGACGAAAGATTAAGAGATTTTATCGGCTTGGTTATTCGCGGTCAGGAGACCGCTCCTACCGGCTCAATAATGAATTTTCGAAAATACACAGGAGACCACCCATGCCCGAAGTAGATAAGGAAGGAAAGGATTACTGCCTGAACATACCCGCCGCCAACGACGGCTTTTTCCTCAAGGGGTGCAACTCGCTGGACTGGGGGCTGAAGAACCGGTTATCGCGGATCTTCAACCCGGCCACCGGTCGCACCGTCATGCTGGCCATCGACCACGGCTATTTCCAGGGGCCGACCACCGGCCTGGAGCGCATCGACGTCAAAATCATGCCCTTCGCCGAGCATGCCGACACCCTGATGCTGACCAGGGGCATCCTCCGCGCCAACGTGCCGCCGAGCTACTCCAAGCCGGTGGTGCTGCGGGCCAGCGGCGGCCCTTCCATCCTGCGCGAGCTCTCCAACGAGGAGATCGCCATGAGTATGGAGGACGCCCTGCGGCTGAACGCCTCGGCCCTGGCCATCCAGGTCTTCATCGGCGGCGAGTTCGAAACCCGCTCAGTCCACAACATGACCCGGTTGGTCGACCAGGGACTGCGCTACGGCATGCCGATTCTGGCGGTCACCGCCGTCGGCAAGGATATGGCCCGCGACGCCCGTTACTTCCGCTTGGCCTGCCGGATCTGCGCCGAACTGGGCGCCCACTACGTTAAAACCTATTACACGCCGGAGGATTTTGAGACGGTTACCGCCAGTTGCCCGGTGCCCATTGTTATGGCCGGCGGCAAGAAGATCGGTGAACTTGATGCCCTGACCATGGCTTACAACGCCGTACAGCAAGGGGCTTCCGGGGTGGACATGGGCCGCAACATCTTCCAGTCCGAGGCGCCCATCGCCATGCTCAAGGCGGTGAAGGCGGTGGTCCATGAGAACCTGGTGCCCCAGCAGGCCTTCGAGATGTATAACGATTTGCGGAAGTAAAGGGTGACAGCGCTACAGACCTGAGTTATAAAATCCTCGATTTTTTCATGAAGCTTCTTTATTGGTCGATCGGCAAACTGATCCGGCCCAGGAAGTGGCAACTCAAACTGAAGGAGAAGATGATGCGGAAGAGATTTGTGTGGCCCGTGGCCTGTCTGGTCATGGGAGGCAGTCTGGTGTGCTGTGCTGGTGGCGGTGGGGAACTGGCAATTCTAGCCAGCACCATCATCTCGGGTGTTGCCGCCATCGGCCCACTCATCGGCGGCATCGGCACCATCTATGCCCTCGATCAATCCGGGGCAACGGGCGCGCCCCTCGCCTCCATGACCACCGGCCCCAAGGGCGCCTTTACCGCCGATATTGGCACCTATCACGGCAATATCCTGGCCACCGTCACCGGTGGTAACTATACCAATCCGGTCACCCTCTTGCAGGTGACCAACCCGATGCCGCTACGGGCCGCGGTGCCCAATGTCAGCGGCAGCACCTGGGTTTCCGTCACCCCGCTGACCGAGATCGCCACCCAGACCGCCGGGACGCTGACCCCGGGCAACATCACCGCGGCCGATACCCTGGTCACCAACATGATCGGCGGCATCGATATCCTCACCACCAAGCCCAGCGATGTCACCGATCCGGCGGCCGCACTCAACACTGCCAGTGAGAAGAACTACGGCCTGATGCTGGCCGCCGTCTCCCAGATGGTGGCCCAAGGAACCAGCGGCAGCGTCACCGAGGCCATCAGCAAGATCAAGAACGACATTTCCGACAACTACCAGCTAGATGCAACCGGCCCGGAGATCTCGGCCGCCCTGGAAAAGTTCATCCCCAGCCCCAACAACAAGACCGGCCTGACCATGGCCACGGCGGCGATAGTGCCGAGCATCCATGAGGCCACCATCGCGCCGATCAAGAATCCCTTAGTCGGGAGTTGGGTTGTTCGTAATGCTACCACTCCGCTGGCCGTGCTGACCTTTGTCGATAACTCCAATTTTTTCTTTGGCCAGGATGGTGTTGCCAATGGCGGCGGACAAGCCGGCATGGAACGCGGCACCTACGCCTGGAATCTTACCAACTGGACTCCTACCGTGATTGTCGATACCAATGGCCGTTGGGGATTGTCTGATGCTTCTGGCACGCAAGTTCCTTATTCCATTTCCAATAATATTCTAGCACTTGGGGACGCTCAGGCGGCGAAACTCATGCCCAGTGCCAGTAACCCCTTGGTCGGCAGCTGGAATTTAATGAATGGGGCGGGGCAATCAAACGGCAATGCCGTGTTTACCTTCTTGGACGACGCAAACTACGTCTTTGTGGGCGACGGTGAAAGCGTTCCTAGCGGCCTGCCCGGCATAGAGCGCGGCACATATACCAGGACAGCGACGGAAATTACGGTGACGCCGACCGTTGATACCAACGGCCAGGGGGGTTTTTCGGACCCTTCCCAGCCAAACACGCCCATCCCTTACACCCTTTCCGGCGATGTCCTGACATTCCCAGACCCGCCTAATCCAGATGTACACTTTACCCGGGTGAAATAATTTTCTGCCTGCCCCCGGCTGCCAACCGGGGGCAAAGCAAAGCCACGGTGGGAGCGGTCGGGCGACCGCGAATTGGTAGTCTGGGGGCTGGCGAGGAAACGGGGAGATTTCAGCGGCATGGCTATTCGCGGTCGGGCGACCGCTCCCACCTGGGCAACCGCAACCCGAGGGGCAGCTCTGAGACTAAGAAGTTGTCCGGACTCAACCGGCAACAACAAACCCCTCCGGGTGGCCGGCCAGGGCCTCTTCCGCCAGCTTTTTCAGCTCCCCGCGAATCCGGTCCGGCGCTACTAAGGGCGGAATGAGTGGCAGGTGATGCTCGATGGCCTCGGGCGGCTCCACCTTGAGCCTGGTTTCCATGTCTTCACCAATCCTGGCGACCACCGGCCCAGCCAGACCGGCGTTGTCATCGCCATCTAGCTGGCGCAGGAAACCCAGCATGCTGCTTAAATCATTTTTCTGATAGAACAGCTTGATTTCGGAGCCGATGACCTCCCTGCTCTCCAGCAGCTCGCCGAATTTCTCCCGATAACCATCCACATCGGCCACCAACAGCTCGTAGCAGTCCAGCAAAAGGTTCTTGAACCGGCCTGACTTGGTGAGCCCCCTGGACTGGATGCCGACAAAGACCCGGGCGCGGATGGTGGGCGAGGAAACCAGATAATCGTCATAAAACAGCTCCTCCTCCAGGCCAGTCAACTCCAGGAAACGCTTGATCAGCCGCTGGTCCTTAAGAAGGATATAGAGCCGGGCGAGATCCAGGACGATCCGCTGCTCGGAGGTCATGGTCTGGCGCCGTATTTGGGCCGCCAGTTTCTCTTTGTCCTCCTCGATGAGCCGTCGGAAGCCGAAGTAGCGCTCGGCCATCTCCTTCTTGATTTCGTAGGCCATGACTTTTGCGATATCGAGATCCATCAGCGCTCCTTCGCTGGCGGGAAAGCACCACCGCTGCCTCGGCACTCTACCTCTTTCTCTCCGCTTTTACTCCGGCAAAATCAAATCTGACAGGGTGGGGAAGCAATTAGCCTTGGGGATCGGTGCCCAAATCGTGTACACTCCCGGGATGTCGCTAAAATCCGCCCAACCATCCAGCAATGATGCAGTCCAACGCGTTAAGGACGCTGCCGACATCGTCGAGATCATCGGCGAGGTGGTCAGCCTGAAGAAGGCCGGGGTCAACTACAAGGGGTGCTGCCCCTTCCACTCCGAGAAGACCCCTTCCTTCACGGTCAATCCCCAGCGCGGCTCCTTCCATTGCTTTGGCTGCAACGAGGGCGGGGATGTGTTTTCCTTCTACATGAAGTACCACAACACCTCCTTTCCGGAGGCCCTCCAGAATCTGGCCCGCCGGTACAACGTAATCCTGCCGGAAAGGCCTCTCAGTCATCAGGATCAGGCCAGGGCAAAAAAGAAGTCCGGTCTTTACGAGGTGCTGGAAAAGGCCGCCAGCCTCTACCACGATCAGCTACTTAACGGCGCGGAGGCGGCCGGGGCGCGTCAGTACCTTGAGGAACGGGGGATTCCGCCGGAAACCACCAAGGCCTTCAAGCTCGGCTACGCCCCCGAGAGTTGGGATTTCCTGGCCCGCAAACTGACCGGCCCAGCGGAAGTGGAACTGGCGCTGGAGGCTGGGCTCCTGGTCAATTCCGAGAAAACCCCTGGGCGCAATTATGACCGCTTCCGCAACCGCCTCCTCTGCCCGATCTTCAACCTGGCCGGACAGGTGGCCGGTTTCTCCGGGCGCATCCTGGACGATGGCCAGCCAAAATACCTAAACTCCCCGGAAAGCCCGGTGTATGACAAAAGTCGGCTGCTTTTCGGCCTCTATCAGAACCGGGAGGCCATCCGCCGCCACCATCGCTGCCTCTTGGTGGAAGGTAATTTCGACCTCCTCTCCCTCACCGCCCGCGGGCTGGACTATACTGCCGCCCCGCTGGGTACTGCCTTGACCAGCCACCAGATTCGCGCCCTCAAAGGCTACACGGAAGAGGTATTTATCCTTTTCGATGGTGATGCGGCCGGGGTCAAGGCGGCAGTCCGAGCCGTCCCCATCCTGCTGGCCGAAGAGTTACCAGCCCGGGTGGTGGTTCTGCCATCCGGTCACGACCCCGATACGTACGTGCGGGAATTTGGCCGGGAAGGACTGGAAAAAGTGTTGGCCCAGGCCGTGCCCCTTACCGATTTCGTCTTCACCAGTCTGGCGGAAAGGTACGGGAGCGGTTTAGAAGGCAAAGCCCGGATAGCCACAGAGCTGCGTACCATGCTGGCCGGCCTGGCCGGGCATCAACTCCAGCACTCGGTCTTTGTGGCCCATTTCAGCCACAAGCTGGGGATTTCCCCGGAGCAGCTAATCTCCGGCAAAACCCTGGCACGGCAAGAAAATCCAAATGAAAAAACAGCTAATTTGCCGCCTAGCGAAATATCGCTACCACAAAATCAGAAACAGCTGCTAGAATTCCTAATTATTTTCCCAGAATACTTGCAAAAATTCCTGGAAGCTGGCATTGAGGTAATAGTTACCAATCCGTTCGGGCACAATATCCTCCAGCATTTGCGTGAAATTGTTTGTCTTGAAGCAGGGCAACAAGAGCGGCTTCTCGACCTTGCCGCCGGACCGGAGAAGGCCTTTATCTCGCGGTTGTTGATTACGGCCCCCTCCTTTACCGACGCGGCGAAGGAGTTGGCGGCAGAAGAAAAGCTGACCTGGCTGAGACAGTGCCAGATCAAGCTCAGACAGGAAGAACTGACCAAGCAGATTAATGCAGTCCAAAAGACTGGCGAGTTTGAACATCTTATGCAGCTAATGGCGCAAAAGAAAGATCTAGACAATGAACTGCTGCGGCAGAACTTCGCGTTATCCAGCCAAGCCGAGGACGGCAATTGATGAAAGGCGTCAAGACCAAGGGCAAAAAGGCGCTTCCCGCCATTGAGAATTTCGATGATGACGATATTGTCGAGACCGAAATCGATGGCGATACCCCAGCAGATGACGATGGTGCAATTTCCGGGGTTTCCGAGGCTGAACTAAAAGCAGATATCGATGAAGATTCGGAGGAAACCTACGACAGCGAGGCAATCGGCGAGCTGACCACCATTCTGGGCGACGAGGTGACTGCACGTGACGACGGTCTCTTCCAGCCCGAACCCGACGAAGATGCCGAGTTCCTTCCCCAAGAATCCCTCGATCCCGTAAAGGTGTATCTGCGGGAAATGGGGGCCGTTTCCCTGCTCAACGCTAAACAGGAAGTCGAACTCGCCAAACAACTCGAAAAAGGCGAGAAACTTGCCCAGAGCGCGGTTATCACCACCTATGTGGCCCTAAATCTCCTGAAGAGGGTAACCGGGGAGCTCCGCTCCGGCAAATTAGAAATCGCCGAGGTCATCCTGGGGACCAACGAGGCCGATCCCCAGGTAGCGGCGCAAATGCGGGACCGCTTCATCTGGAAAGTGAGCGAAGCCGAGCGGCTCTACCGGGAAATTTCAGCTTTCCGCCAGGATCTCGATGCCCCTGATATCGACCAGGGGGGGTTCATGAAGACCTCCATCCGGATCGACCGAAACGAAAATGCTATCATCAGGTTATTTCAGGATGATCGCATCAATCGCCAGTACATCAACGAGATCGCCGAAAAACTGCAGCGTCTGTCCCAGATCATGAAGGAGGCCAAGAACCGGGCCGTCAGCGCCCGCGCCTCCAATCAGGCACCCCGAACCGCCAACGGCAGCACCGCCGACGAACTGCGCCTGAGCATGATTGAATCAAAGCACGGCATTGATTATGAGTCGCTCCAGCAAATCCTCGTCAAAGTTCAGCTCGGCATGGACTCGGCCCGCCAGGCGAAGAAATACTTGGTGCAGGCCAATCTGCGCCTGGTGGTAAGCGTCGCCAAAAAGTACTCCAACCGGGGTTTGCAGCTCCTTGATCTGATTCAGGAAGGCAACATCGGCCTGATGAAGGCCGTCGACAAATTCGAGTACCGCAGGGGTTACAAATTCAGTACCTATGCCACCTGGTGGATCAGACAGGGCATCACCCGGGCCATCGCCGACCAGGGCCGCACCATCCGCATCCCGGTACATATGATCGACACCATCAACCGTCTGGTTAAATGCACCAAAAAGATCGTGCAAGAGACCGGCGAGGAACCGAGCCCGTCCCAACTGGCTTTGGAGATGGAAATTGACGAAGAAAAGGTCAAGAGCATTCTGAAAATCTCCAAGGAACCGATCTCCCTTGACACCCCCATCGGCGGCGCTGAAGATAGTGTGCTTTCCGATTTCCTGGAGGACGATTCATCCCCTTCCCCACAGGAACTGACGATCAAGAAAAGCCTCAACCAGAGTTTAAAAAATGTCCTGTCTACCTTATCTCCGCGGGAGGAAAGCGTCCTCCGCCTGCGATTCGGTCTCGATACCGAGGTGGACCTGACCTTGGAAGAGGTGGGGAAAACCTTCTCTGTTACCCGGGAAAGAATCAGGCAGATCGAGGCCAAGGCCCTCAAAAAAATGAAGCACCCAAGCCGCAAGGATCCGCTCTCCAGCTTCAACGAAGATCGCTGACATCCTTATCCCACAGCACCGGCACAGCAAGTGCGTTATCCTCCTGCGTCCCTAATAAATTAGTTGACAGACCAAGTCCTTGCTTTATAGTTCCTCAGGTTTTTCCGGAAAAATCCGCCGATCAATCCAAGAAAATCAAATAATTTCAAAAGGTTGCAAGCGACACACAACCACTGTCAGCGGAGACAAAGATGGGCCGTCTGGAAGAGTGGCTGACTCTTTATCTTACCCCTGGCTTGGGGGTAACCGGATGCAAAAGTCTGGTTGACTGGTTTGGCAGCCCTGAACGAGCACTTAAGGCATCCCGTAAGGAACTGACTCAGCTCAAGGGTTTGCGGCTAAAGTGCCTAGATACCCTGGGCCAAACCCAACCCCGCCGGGACGCGGACGAGGAACTGAAACGCGCCCAACAATTGGGGTTGACCGTACTCTGCCTCGATGATCGTGAATACCCTGAGTGGTTGCGACATATTGCTAACCCGCCGGTAATTCTCTACATCAAGGGAGATCCCAGTGCGCTGGCCGAACCCGGCATCGGTATTGTCGGCTCACGGGCCGCCAGCACTTACGGCTTAAGGATGGCGGAATCATTGGCCGGACAACTGGCAGGCCTCGGAGTAACGGTGGTCAGCGGCTTGGCCCTCGGCATAGATACTGCCGCCCACCAGGGTGCCTTGAAAGTTGGCGGCACCACCGTGGCCGTGTTGGGATGCGGGCTCGACTTGGTCTATCCCATGCAAAACCGTGAGCTTTTCAAGATCATTCCCAACCGAGGCGCCCTGGTATCGGAATATCCTTTGGGAACCAAGCCGGATGGCTTCCGTTTCCCGGCCCGGAACCGGATCATCAGTGGGCTTTCCAGGGGGGTAGTGGTGGTCGAGGCCACCCTGAAGTCCGGCTCCTTGATCACTGCCGAACTGGCACTGGAACATGGACGGGAGGTCTTTGCCGTACCCGGCCGCGCAGATTCCTTAAAAAGCGCCGGCTGCCATCGGCTTTTGCAGCAGGGCGCCAAACTGGTAATGTCGGTGGCCGATGTGCTGGGTGAGTTCACCGACCTGCCCCGTAATAATCATCAGGGACCAGTCGGCCGTCAGCCGCCGGTAAAACCGGTTGGTGAATTGAACGCCGAGGAACGCTCGATATTGGCACTCCTAGAGATCTACCCTAAGCATATCGATGAGGTCATCACTAGCTGCCCACTGCCGATTGATCGGATCAACGAACTTTTGCTGATGCTTGAGATTAAAGGGTTTTGCGAGGTCCTACCGGGGCAGCAGTATCAATTAATTTCTAATTCTTAGTAGTTAGGTCAAACAAACCGGCAGTGCCCAATCGCGCCGCCCCAACAATAATTCCGGAGCCAGCATGGCCAAGTCTCTTATCATAGTAGAATCACCCGCCAAGGCCAGAACCCTGCAGCGGTATCTAGGGAAGTCCTTCACCGTAAAGGCCTCCGTGGGCCATATCCGCGATCTCCCTTTGAACAGCCTGGGAGTTGACGTGGAGACCGGCTTCGTCCCCAAATATGTAACCATCAAGGGCAAGAGCAAGATTATCAACGAATTGAAGGCTGCCGCTGAAAAGGCCGACGATATATACCTGGCGCCCGATCCCGACCGGGAAGGCGAGGCCATAGCCTTCCATATCTCCGAGTCACTGAAAAAACTCAACAAACCCCTACATCGGGTTCTCTTCCACGAACTCACCAAAAAAGCCATTCTGGAAGCCATCACCAATTCCAGTGAAATCAATACCAAACTTTTCGAGGCCCAGCAGGCCCGTCGAATTTTGGACCGTTTGGTGGGCTACCAGATTTCTCCCCTGCTCTGGGACAAGGTGCGCCGAGGCCTGAGCGCCGGACGGGTCCAGTCGGTGGCCGTGCGCATGGTCTGCGAACGCGACCAGGCTATCCGTGACTTTGTTCCTGAAGAATACTGGACCATCACTGCGGCTCTGGCGGGCGATACGCCCCCACCCTTCCAGGCCCATCTCGACCAAGTCAACGGGACCAAGATCAGCACAAAAAAGAACCGCATCGACAACCAAACTACTGCCGAGGAGATTTCCCGGGCCCTGCGCGAGGCCACTTTTACTGTGGCCGCGGTAGAGAAGAAACGCAAAAAGCGCAACCCAGCCCCACCGTTCATCACCAGCACCTTGCAGATGGAGGCCAACCGCAAACTCCGCTTTTCCGCCAAAAAGACCATGTCCCTGGCCCAACGACTCTACGAGGGTATCGAGCTTGGTGATGAAGGCCCCTCCGGTCTCATCACCTACATGCGGACCGACTCCACGCGGATCAACGATGACGCCCTGGCCGATGCCCGCAACTACATCGGCGCCACCTTCGGCAAAGAGTTTTTACCGTCCCAGCCCAACATCTACCGGGCCAGGAAAAACGCCCAGGACGCCCATGAGGCCATCCGCCCTACTGATGTCACCAATACCCCGGAGAAGTTGGCCACCTATCTGGACAAGGACATGCTGGCCCTCTATTCCCTGATCTGGAAACGCTTCCTAGCCTGCCAGATGTCTGCCGCCGAATTCGACCAGACCACCATCCAGATCAGCGCCGGCAACTGCCAGCTTAAGGCCACCGGCTCAGTCATGCGTTTCCTCGGTTTCATGCAGCTCTACGTGGAATCAACTGATGAGGTAACGGGAGCGGAAGGCGGCGAAGAAGCCGAGCAGAATTTTCAGCTTCCCGATCTTAAGCAAGGCGACCAACTCACTTTGCGGGAACTGATCCCCGCTCAGCACTTCACCCAGCCCCCGCCATACTACAACGAGGCCACTCTGGTCAAAGCCTTGGAGGAAAACGGCGTCGGTCGGCCTAGCACCTATGCCGCCATCATCTCAACGATCCAGGAAAAGGAATACGTCACCCTTACTAACCGGAAATTCGAGCCCACCGAATTGGGACGTCTGGTCAACGATCTTCTTGTCCAGCATTTCCCCAACATCCTCGATGTGGAATTTACCGCCGGGATGGAAAAGCAGTTAGACCAGGTGGAAGAAGGTTCTAGACAATGGCAGCAACTGCTCACAGATTTTTACGGCCCTTTCCGGGAGACCCTAGATACGGCACGCCTGGAGATGAAATCGGTCAAACGAGCCACCGTACCTACCGACCTTCCCTGTCCAGATTGTGAAGGAAAACTGGTGATCCGCTGGGGGCGTAACGGCGAATTTCTAGCCTGTGAAACCTTCCCGGCCTGTAAGTACACCAGAGACTTTCAAAGGGACGCTGACGGAAATATCCAGCCATTGGAGCGTGAGGCGGTTGAAGCATCGGGGGAGAATTGTGAGAAATGTGGCAAGCCCTTAGTATATAAGCAAGGGCGTTTCGGCCGCTTCCTGGCCTGCTCGGGCTATCCCGCCTGCCGCAATGTCAAAGCGCAGACCACCGGGGTCAAGTGCCCCGAAAAAGATTGCGATGGAGAACTGGTCCAGAAGATTTCCAAGCGTGGCAAGGTATTTTATAGCTGTAGCCGATATCCTAAATGCAGCTTTGCGCTCTGGGATAAACCGGTAAACGAGCCCTGTACATCCTGCGGAGCAGCGTTCATGGTGGAAAAGGAGAGCAAGAAAACCGGACGGCGACTGCAGTGCATTAATCCGGAATGCAAGTTTAGCCGCCAACTTGACGAAAAACCGTGATATTCGTCTATTTCATATCGTTGTAAGTAATCTTCCCCTGGAGGATAGTCAGTACCGATTTACCAGTGAAACTCTGCCCCAGAAAGGGTGAGTTTCTGCTTTTGGAGAGTATTTTTTCGGTTGTAAAAACAAAGGATTTGGCGGGATCTATAACTGTGATATCGGCAGGTACGCCAGGGGCAAGACTGCCACCCTTTACCCCCAGGATGCGGGCCGGATTAACGGAGAGCAACTCCACCAGTCGACCAGGAGAAATAACCCCCTGATGCACTAACTGTAATGCCAACGGCACTGACGTTTGCAAGCCGATGATACCATTAGCCGCCTGATCGAATTCCAACTCTTTTTCCAGGCTACTATGCGGGGCATGATCGGTGGCGATCACATCGATAGTTCCATCCTTCAGGCCGGCAACAATCGCCAACCGGTCCACCTCGCAACGAAGCGGTGGGTTCATCTTGGCATTCGTGTCATACCCCGCCACCGCCCGATCGGTAAGGGCGAAGTAGTGCGGCGCTGTTTCTGCAGTAACCGGCTGCCCAAGCTCCTTGGCCCTGCGAATCAGACTTACCGCCTCAGCGGTGCTAACATGGGCAATATGGATCGGTCGCCTGGTCAATTCGGCTAAAGCTAGGTCGCGATAAACAGCCACGCTTTCGGCGGCAGCTGGAATCCCTTGCAACCCGAGGCAGATCGACAACTCCCCTTCGTTCATCGCACCGTTACGGCTTAAAGATACGTCCTCGGCGTGCGAGATTATCGGTAGCTGGAAATTGCCAGAGTACTCGAGGGCACGCCGCATGAGTTGGGCATTCACCACCGGCTGACCGTCGTCGGAAAGGGCAACCACCCCAGCAGAGCACAGCTCACCGTAGTCGGCAAGCTCCTCGCCCTGACTGCCCTTGCTAATGCAACCAACCGGATAAACCCTTGCCGAAGCGGTGGCAGCGGCAGCTAGGATCTGGGCCGTTACCGCCCGGCAATCATTAACCGGCAAGGTGTTGGGCATGCAAGCCACGGCTGTAAAACCGCCGGCTGCCGCAGCCGCAGTGCCACTTGCCACATCCTCCTTGTACTCATGGCCAGGTTCGCGCAGATGCACGTGCATGTCGATCAAACCAGGGACAACCCACAGACCGGAGACGTCAATTTCCTGACAACCATCAGGTAAATTGCAATGTCGTTTGCCGGTAATAATCTCTATAACTTTGCCATCACTGAGCAAAAGATCAGCAATGACGTCAACCTCATTAAGCGGGTCAATAATCCTGCCATTGCGCAACAGCAAAGTAAACGCCCCATGAGTCATGGTGACTTCGGCCTTTCCTCTCGTCATCTCAGTCACCTCCCATCAGCAAATACAAAAGCGCCATACGCACAGCCACACCGTTGGTGACCTGATCAAGGATAACTGAATTGGAACCATCGGCAACACTGGGGTCGATTTCAACACCACGATTAATCGGACCAGGATGCATAACCAATGCATCTGGTTTCGCCTCTTTCATCAGTTGTCGATTGATGCCAAAAAAGGTCGCATATTCTCGCAAAGAAGGCAGAAGGGGGTCGTGAAATCTTTCTCGCTGAATACGTAGTGCCATGACCACATCGGCACCGGACACTGCCTCCCTTGGATCACGACATATTTTTGCCCCAAGGATCTCGAGACAAGGAGGAAGCAAGGTAGCAGGGCCACTAACACAAACCTCAGCGCCCATCTTCCTGAAGCCGATGATATCAGAGTGAGCGACACGGCTATGGACAATATCACCGATTATGGCAATTTTTAATCCCGAAATAGACCCTTTTCTTTCCCTGACAGTAAATAAATCCAGTAAACCCTGACTGGGGTGTTCATGGGTTCCGTCACCCGCATTGATGACAGATGCCTTGACATGTGCGGCAAGAAGGTTGGGAGTCCCGGAAGAAGAATGTCTGATTATTATCAAATCAGGGTTCATCGCTTCAAGGTTTCTGGCCGTATCAACCAAAGATTCACCTTTCACGGCACTACTCGTCGAAGCCGAAATATTGAATGTATCGGCACTCATGCGTTTAGCAGCAATTTCGAAAGAAAGGCGAGTTCTAGTGCTAGGTTCAAAAAACAAATTTATTACTGTTCTCCCCCTAAGGGTTGGAACTTTCTTAATTGATCGCGTAGATATTTCTTTGAATGACTCGGCTGTTTGAAGAATCAAGCTGACATCTGCGACAGAAAGATCATCCAGACTAAGGATGTTCTTATGTGCAAAACAAATATCTTTTGTCATAATTTGTAACATAGCTGTCAGAATTAAGCAGAGGCAGACGCCACAAAAAAATGTTACACGAACATTTTTTTTTTGGAACAGGACAACTCATGTTGCTAAAATCATTTTAATCGATAAGGCTTACCAGACATCTACCTAAAGGGAACGCAGAATAAATGCCGCTAAAACAACGGAGAGGATACACTTACATTACAAATCGGTGATCAAACGATATATCTCAAGAACAACCTATCACCAAAGAAACTCATCTCTCAACGTACTAAGACAAATCATCGTAAATTCTTACCGTAAAAAAGCACACAGCACAAGAGACACATCGCTTTCGGGAAACTTTTCTCAGGTCGAGTTTAATCCCCCCGATGAAATTAACAAAAAAATGCATAAATCACCCAAGCAACCAGCAACAAGTCATATCTAAGCAAAAAAAGCATACCGTGCATCTTTGGACTATCCACAATACAAAAGCTCCCAAAGTGCACAATTCAATACGTTGCAAGACTTAGAAACTGTTGTATAAGATACAAAGGCAAAGTAGGTGAGCTTAACAGGCCGCACAAAACAGAGACGAACATTTTCCGTATTGGGATAAATTTAAAGAATTTCGGCGATTAACAAACATTTTATGCTTGACATAACGCTCCACGTGTGTCTTTTATTGAAAGCAGTAAAAAGAGTACATTTACTAGTATGCGATTAAAACTTGCTGATTTAATTCAGCTTTTTTAGCGGTAACATATTAGCCGAACAACAAAACGACAAAACAACTCATTGAAACACCGAGCTTCTTGCACGATTTCAGCAACTATGCGACACAGATCGATAACTTGTTATAAATTAATTTGGCATATTGCAACTTCCCATGAATCAGAATTACCAACAGGTTGAAATACTATGGGTGGTTTAAGCTTTTCCGATTTCAGCCTCACGCTTCCCTTTGTATCTGGACAGAAGCTCACTGTGGGCATGGACATTGGATCACACGCGGTTAAGGTTTGTGAATTCAAACAATCAGGAGACAAATTCAAACTTGTCAGCATAGGCAGCGCTGTCCTGCCACCGAATTGCATAGAAGACGGCGTATTACAGAACCCTGATGCAGTTGGCAAAGCCATCAGTATTCTCAGCAAAAACTTACACCTAAAAGGGAAAAAAATCGCCATTTCCATATCTGGTTATTCAGTAATTGTAAAAAAAATCAACCTTATGACAATGGCCGAAAAAGAATTAGCGTCTCACATTCAAGCCGAGGCCGAGCAATATATCCCCTTTGACATCGATGAAGTATATTTAGATTTTCAAGACCTCAAAACCAATACAGCAGAAGACGAACGGACCGACGTAATGCTTGTTGCCGCAAAAAAAGAGGTCGTCGATGGCTATCTCAAAATGCTCAGAGATATCGGCTTACATACCGTTGTGGTTGATGTTGATGCCTTTGCACTGGAAAACGCATACGGGGCAAACTTCGGGGGACAAACCGAGAATGTTGCGCTGATCGACATCGGCGCATCCAAAATGAACATTAACATCGTATCAAAAGGCACATCCGTGCTGGCCCGAGATATTGTGCTTGGAAGCCGCCTACTAACCGAAACCATCCAAAGCCATTTTGGTATTTCCTTCGAAGAAGCTGAATTGTTGAAAATTGGTGGAGTCCCTGTTGGTGACAAAAAAAATCAACTCGAAGAAATCTTCGTTAACACCTGCACTCAATGGGTTACCGAAGTAAAACGTGCCTTAGATTTTTACTATTCAAACTACCCCGAAGACATCATCACGAGATTGGTATTAAGCGGTGGAGGCTCTAAGGTCAAAGGCTTAACCCGTCTATTTACAGAAGAAACTGGAATAAAAACAGAAACATTTAAGCCGTTTGCTCGCGCAGAAACAGATCGAAACAAAATTGACCCTGATTTTCTTAACGCAATCGCACCGGAAATGGCTCTGTCAGCAGGGCTTGCGACTCGTTCAACTGACATTTAACGGGCTGAAAACTGATGATACACATCAACCTGCTGCCGGTCAGACAAATAAAGCAGCGGCTTCGAATTCGCAACGAAGTAGCAATATTTCTTGCAACAATTGCGTTGGTCGTAATGCTAATTGTGAGCGTAGCCGTTAAGCAGATTATCAAGATCGCCGATCTGACACAGCAAAACAAATCTTTGACCGCAAAAAAGGCCTCTTATCAGCCCATACTAGATGAGATAGAGGAGCTCAAGAAAAACAAATTAGAACAAGAAACCAAACTTAACGTAATCAAAAAACTTAAAACCGAATCGCTCATTGCAGTTCATATATTAGATGAGCTAGCCAAAGTTTTCCCTGCCAATAGGCTATGGGTAACATCACTACGCCAGACAGGGTCCAACATAGACCTCAGCGGGGTAGCTCTTGATAACGCAACCATTGCTCAATTTATGCAAAGCATTAATGAGTCAGAATGGTTTTCAAGCGTTGAACTACTGCAGACCCAACAAACGTCTGTCGCTGGGGCTAAACTAAAATCCTATACACTAAAATTTTCAATAACCCCTCCCCAAACTATTGCCTCTGCAGAGAAAGTTGAGGAGAAAAAATAGATGCATCCTGTGATTGATAAAACAAAAAATGCCTATTGGAACTTTCTTGACAACAAACTGGCCAAGATTAAGCAGCAGCACAAATATACAATATGGTTGGGATGCGTAGCGACACTGATTGCATTATTTTTCTTTCCGATCTACCTTCCAAAAAACAAAGAGATAGGCAAGCTAGAAAAAGAAAACATTTACCTCCAGGGAGAAATTGAAAAGGTCGAGGCTATTGCGAATAAGCTCGGTGAGCATAAAGCAGAAAGGGCCGCTGTTGAACTGCAACTTAAAGCCGCAGCTATGCTACTCCCAAAACAGCAGGAGATACCAAGCCTTCTTACAAATATTTCTGAGCAAGGAACAAATTCTGGTTTAGAATTCGTATCATTTCAACCTAAAGGAGAAAGCAAACAAGAATTTTATGCGCTTATACCGGTTGCAATAACTGTGTCCGGGACATATCACAAAATTGGTTCATTTCTTGACAAATTAAGCAAACTAAATCGAATTGTTTCTGTTAACACAATTACACTTAGCAATCCTACAGTAATCAGAAAAGAAACAATGCTTACTGCCGCGATGGAGCTAGTAACTTATAGATTTCTCAGCAACACAGAGCAGGGATCGACCGGTAATACAGCATCTCCGGCGGCTACCTCAAGCAACAGACGAAAGTAAGCAGATCTCGGGGATTAAAAAATGCCGTATCTGAGAAACACAAATATCAACCAACGTAAAATGCCAAACAACCGCTCGCCTATTGCGCTATTCACATATTTTTTCATATTTCTCACAATTGCCATCCCTAGACCACTAACTGCACTAGAGGGCTCAATATCCAAAGATGAGCAGAAATCAGGAACGCCAGTTGCTGCTGATTCTGCTACAACTAGCGCCAATGATCCTGAACCGGATAGTTCTGACGTCTCTAAAGCCCTCGAGGAATTGCTTAAGACCATGAAACTCGGAGAATTTACTTATCAGGGCGAGGAAAGGCCCGATCCTTTCATGCCTTTTATAACTGAAAAAGTCATCAATCCCACTGAAACTGATAATGAAACAGGGGAACGGCTCACCGGTATGCGCCAATTTGAACCTGGCCAACTAAATTTAGTGGCAATTATGTTTACCGAATCAAATCCGATGGCAATGGTCGAAGACTCATCACACAAAGGATATCTCATCCGCCGCGGGACTAAGATTGGTAAAACTGGTGCTGTTACAGACATATTGCCAAACGAGGTTATAATTAAGCAGTTATCCTACTCCATGGATCAAGAACCAAAATACTCAACCATGGAGATGATTTTAAGAAAAGAGGGAGAAAAGTAGTGACTACCCTTACGAAGAAAATCAAAGTATTTCTGGCAGCGTCTATAATAAGCGCAATGATTGTAGCTGTCTCAGCTTCCGCAACAACGTCAGGAGATCCATCAAAAAAGCCAAAAGAAACCCATTCTCCATCCTATCACATTAACTCCGTTTCTTGGGATCAAACGAATGATGATTACGTCCTGAAAATAAAAGGCGGTTCAACACCCACATACACAATGTATGAATTATTTGAACCACTAAGAGTTGTTGTCGACATCGCTGATGCAACCATAGATCCTTCAGTGACATTGCCAGTCGGGTTGCCTCAGAGTCCAGTATCTATTGTTAATGGGAAGACAATTACCGATAAAGAGCCATCTATAACCCGAATCGAACTATTATTACGCAATGATCACAATTATTCAGTTGAACGGGTTGAAAACGACATTATAGTAAAGTTTCCAAAGAATTTAGCCCAAGCAACCGGCCTTACCCATCAAAATGTCTCTGCCGAACATGAAGACAAGGTCAAAGCTAACCTAGACGATAGCGCTGAAAAAAATGACGGTACGTTTGCGACTAAACTGAGCAAAATTGAAGTAATTAAATCTCCAAATGAAACGAAGATATTTTTAAAAGCAGATGGAACTATTAAAAATTACAAAAAATCCATCCTCGATAAAAATCCTGCTACCAACCTGCCTGATCGAATGTTCATTGACATTGACAACATCAGGCTGATTGGACCATCCGAAACTCTTGTAGTTGGCACATCCGTCGCGAAAGTAAGATCTGCAAAACGTCAAAATGGCTTAAGAGTAATATTTGATTCAGCCGTCGACAAATTATTTGATTATTCAATTTCAAAACAATCAGACGGCTTATTAATTACGATTAACGAAAATCCTTCATCAAATGCATTAATATCAAATATACTCGCGTCTAGTGTTAACGGCTCATCGCCTGACAGTCAAACACCGGAAATTTCATCTAGTAACTCAAGAAATGGTCAGTCTGAGCCGGCAAAACCTTCTTTAATAATCCCTGCGTTGATTGATGACGAGAATATTATTGATAAAAGCGGTAAAACACCAAAGAAATCATTTAAGACTCCGAGTCCAAGTGATCTTACTTTTGCAGGATATAACAAACAACGTATTACGGTAGATTTTTATAAAATTGACTTGCATAACGTTTTCAGACTTTTTGGGGATATCAGCAATCTGAACATTGTTGTTGATGAAGCGGTGGGTGGGTCATTAACATTAGCTCTTAACGACGTTCCTTGGGATTTCGCCCTTGATATCATATTAAATTTGAAAGATCTCCAAAAAGAAGAACGATTCAATACAATAGTTATTTCACCAAAAAGCAAATCGTTTACTTGGCCCGAGAGGGCCTTAGACAATGTCGAATTTAAATCTGACATAAAAATTCAACAATCTGAACAAGACTTAGGTGGTATTAAAATCAGCAAAAGACTTGAGGTACCTGAAAATATTGTCGAGTCAAAGAAACTTATCCATCAGGCCAACATAATAGAACGTAAGGGTGACTATCTTGGTGCTCTCCCGTTGTACGAAGAAGCTTTCGCTAAATGGGGTGAAAATGTTTTTCTTGCCAGAAAAATCGCTGCCATGTGTCTGGTTAATTTAGAGCAAAATGCCAAAGCTATTCATTATGCAAAGTCAGTCTTGAAACTCAACCCAGGTGATCAGGACGCTGCCCTCCAAGCTGCAATTGGATTAACACGAATGCAGAAAAATACCGAGGCCAAAGAACTTTTCGAATTATCTGTTTCAGGTGATAAACCACCTAGTGAAGCTTTATTTAGCTACTCTTCATTCTGCGAAGACCAGCAGGATTATATTTGTTCTCTAAATCACCTCAAACGTCAAGAAGACCTATATGGCGACACGTTATCTTCTATGGTCAGCAAGGCAAGAATTTATGATAAGCAAGGTAATCACGACAAAGCCGCTCAGGAATATCAAACCATACTTCTTTCCGGCTTTGAATTACCCCCTGACCTAGCCCGTTACATCAAAGGGCGCGCCGCTTTTGCCGGTCGCTAGAAACTTTGCAGAATTTTACCAAACATCCGCAAAAGAGAGAGATATTGAAAATGAAGACTAAATTTTCCAGATATGCATGGGGGCCAACAATTTTACTGATGTCCTTCCTCTTTGCTTGTGCACCACACCCGCACAACACCGTGGATCGTGAGGCCAGGAAGCCCTTGCAAGATGCTAAGGCTGGGACCAGCGAAGTATCCGCAACTTATCCGCTTATTACGCAATCCACCCAGTTACCTGTACGATTTCAAACGCCTTCATATACGCTAGGCAATGCTCAAAACATGGATGACGTATTAGGTTCAGACGAGGACTTTGTGGTAAAAGTCGGCGCCGATATCACATCGACTTCAGGTTCGGTTTCACTTAGGGACATCGTGAAAAAACTGGCAGCTCTGAAAAACATGAACGTAAGCTGGGCAAGCGATGTCGATCAATATTCTTACGTTGATGTAGATATTCGTGCTGATGATGATTTTTTCAGATCAATTGACAACCTCTTACGTCAACGTGATTATTTTCATGAAGTTCAAGGTAATACTATTGTAATAAAATATAAGGAAACCAAGAAGTTTCATTTAGCTATGCCTTTCGTTAATTCTAAATACGATGCTTCGGTAGGTTCAAAGGTTTCACAAAATTCTCAAAGCACAATAAGCAACAGTGGCAACACTTTTGATATTTGGGATAATGTGAAAAAGAATCTCGATGTAGTGTTGCAGATTTGGGAAGACACCTCCGCCTCACAACCGGTTCCCACAGCGAATGAGAACAAGTCGGTAACCGCACCTACACCCACTACTAGTACACCCAATGCTGCTGGCACTACTGAGCCTCCCGCTTCTGTCACCCCCGCTAAAGTATCGAGGCCGCAATCCGCAAAGGGCTATTATACTATTGATAAACCAATTGGTTTAATTACTGTAACTGCCCCACGTCCCATTATGGAGAAAGTTGAAAGTTATATAACTAACCTTAAAGGTGAGTTATATAAGCAAGTAGCTATTGAAGCTAAAATTCTTGAAGTTTCCGTTACTGACTCATCTCAAGTTGGTATTGATTGGGCATCATTGCTTAGCGATAAGTCTCTTGGAATTACCGGCGTGTTTGGTCCTGGAAGCACCAGTTCCTTTACAATTGACTCCCCGGTTTCATTTAGCATGCTACTCAATGCACTAGAAAAGCAAGGTAAAACCAGAATTCTATCTAATCCAAAATTGAGTGTAATGAATGGACAACCTGCGATAATTAATGTCGGCAAGCAAGTTACCTATATTAAGAATGTCACTGAAACAACAGCTACAACAGCTAATACTAGCACGGTTACAGTTACAACAGACGAAAAGTCCTCAGGTATAGTAATGTCGGTTGTTCCAACAATTTTAGATGATAATGAAATTGTAATTAATTTAATTCCAGTAACTTCCCAATTAACCGAACCGATCGAATATCGATCTTTCGGTACATCTGTTGTTGGCTTACCAGTTACTAATGTGCGTGAAATGTCTACAATGATTAAGGTGAAGCAAGGCGAAATGCTAGTTGTTGGTGGTTTGATTGATTCCACGGATGACAATAACGATTCTGAAGTTCCAATGTTGGGAAGATTGCCGCTTATTGGAAAACTTTTTGGGGTTGAGCACAAAATAAAGACCAGAAGAGAACTTGTCATCCTACTTAAACCGGAAATTATATCCTGAGTATCAGGCTGCTTAACGTATTATTAAGGAGAGAAAGCTATGCCCGCCATTAAATCACTCGCCATTGGATTCATGGCCTTCATGCTTACCGGCTGCGGACAATTGATATCTGAAAAACTTGCGGTGTCCGACGCAAACAGGATGAACACCTGTACCGGCAAGAAGGTAGTTATCCTTCCTTTAGCCGATTATTCTTACGCTGATGATGCTGAAAGAGCATTTAAGCGCAACCTGGTGATAATGGAAAATTTGAATAGTAGGCTTTCAGAGAACGGTTTTCGCTTGCCGGTTCAGGAAGATTTGCTGCAATACCTTGATGACAGTGGAATAGTCAAAATTAGCAAGCAGCTCGCCTCATCAGGTCAGCCAGGATATATTCAAAATATGATCAGTAATGACAATAGTTGGTCACCTGAAATGAAAAAAGAAATGACCCAAATTTCTTCCAAAAACACTAATTCTAGCAGTATTGACAAAGGTGTAGCATTGGATCAAGCCGCACTGGCGAAAATTGCCGCGAATTTCAACGCAGATTTTATTATTAGAGGGCGCATCACCCAATTTGAACTTGATTCAGAAAACACCTGGGATCCAATGAAGCGCGGTCTGTTTCCGGTAGTGTTTGGTGGGAGCAATCGGGCACTATTCGGAGTAACGAATTCTCAAGATTATGACATGTTTGGATCTGTTTTATCTGGCGCACTAATTGGCGGCGGCATCGGAAGCCAAACATCATTGCCTTATGACTCAAGTGAAAAGATTAACCCTCAACGGTTTAACTTCTCCGCGTGGGCTTTAGGTGCAGCTACCTTAGGATACATGTCAAGCAAGGGAGGTCACGCCAATCAGGCTGCAGTGCAATTACGCCTCTGGGTTCAAGATCCGAAGACCGCTGAGGTTGTCTGGACTAACAGTGTGAAGGTTTTAGTAAAACCTCAAACCGTTTTTGCAGAAACACGCGAAGACAAACTATTTGATACTGCAATTACTCAAGCTGTTGCTGCTCTGACTAAAGATTTTGTCACCCAATCGAAAGGGATATTGTAATTAGGATCTAGCGTAAGAACTTCTTTTCGTTTATTTCGCGGTTAATCGCGTACGAGGGCGGATCATGAATTATATTAATAGTGGCTTTAGTCTCATTCCATACAAGACGGCCGCAAAGTGTTTGTACCTGTTCATCGTCACGTTCCTTACGGTGGCCACCGGTCTTACTCTTCAAGGTTGCTCTGGTGGTGATGTAAATTCAGCATCATCGTCACCCACTACAGGCTACACAATATACATGTCAGTCTCCAAAACATCCATATTGTCGGATGATGTTGATAGTGCGCAAGTAACAGCCACCGTGCTCAACGGAAACGTAGGTAAGTCTGGTGTCAAAGTGACATTCACAGCCACTTCTGGTCGGCTGGATTCCGCTTCAGCAACCACCGGGACAGATGGGCGGGCGTCAATTAATATCACATCTGGACCAAAAACGGACAACCAAAATATCAAGATCATAGCTGCAATCGATGGGGCATCGACCAGCGTACAACTCCAGATCACTGGTAGCAATAATCTGAGCATGAAGCCCATTGTTTTTGGGGTAAATCCGCTTTCCGCATACGGCACAACCAGTGTTTCAGTTACCGTGCTTAACAATGATACCCCGTACAACACGCCGGTTGATGTTAGCTTTTCTTCCCCTTGTGCCACGTCTGGAAAGGCCAAACTGACAACTTCTGTCACAACAATCAACGGGGTTGCAACAGCTTCATATGTGGACAATGCTTGTGCTGGTAACGATATTATTACCGCTGCAATCACCAATGGCCCATCCAAAAATTCTACCTTAATTATCAACGCACCAGACACTGGCGCTTTAACATTTGTATCAGCAACACCTTCCACGATTACACTACGAGGTACTGGTGGAGCTGGCTCAAGTGAGTTCTCACGTGTAATCTTTAAGGTAGTTGACAGTTCCGGTAATCCCATCGGGGGAAAGAATGTAAGTTTTGTCCTTAGTACAAATATAGGCGGGATAACTCTTTCTACCCCAAATGCTATTTCCGACGCGATCACTGGTCAAGTTACTGTTGATGTGCACTCTGGCGTTGTTGGCACACCCGTCCGAGTTACGGCTACAACTCAGACCGACACAGGATCTGTTCTTTCGACACAGTCCAGTGCATTGGTAATTTCAACTGGTTTCCCCGATCAAGATAGTGTCTCTTTAAGTGTTGAAAAATTCAACATTGAAGGCCTAAATATAGATGGAATAACTACAGGGTTAACAATGCGCTTGGCAGATCACTTTAACAATCCTGTACCAGACGGAACAGCAATATTTTTTACCACTGAAGGCGGCTCAATTACCCCTTCCTGCACAACCATAAACGGAGTTTGTTCGGCTACTTTAACGTCACAAAATCCCCGCCCAGTTAACGGAAGGGTGACTGTACTTGCTTATGCAATTGGTGAAGAGTCCTTCAATGACCTCGATGGCGATGGTTTGGCCGATTTAGTACCAAACGAAATTATCAATGACATGCCGGAAGCATGGCTTGACACTAACTTCAACGGCATACGAGATGCTGACGAACCCTTCATCGATTTCAACAACAACGGCATTTATGATGGCCCGGATGGCAAATTCAATACCAGTCTATGCAATGAAACCCCCGATCCTATCACTCCCAGTAGAGTTAGTTCACCCGGAAGCTGCAGTACTCAAAGAACCATCCATGTGCGGAGATCCACCGAGGTAGTGTTTTCTGCAAGTTACGCACTAGTATCGCCTGGTTCAATATCACTCTCAAGCTGTGGCGCAGTTGATTTGAAAACTCTAATTGTAGAAGATATAAATGGTAACCCGATGCCTGTTGGCACCAAAATCGATCTCACAGCCTCTGGTAACGTCTTTTTCTCAGATTCAGGTAGCACGTCATCAACAACTTCTTTCGTAGTTGCGAACTCTACACAGCCAGGAGATTCTACAACCAATTTCACTTTTGCCATAGCATATGGTGGTACTTCAGGTGCTTGTGCCCCAGGGCAAAGCGGGAGTATTAAAGTTCTAGTTACATCACCCGCTGGAGCTGTGACAAGAACTTACATAGCCACTACGATATTATAAAATTACTCTCACGCGACAATTTCCCCTTTCATTGTAAGAACCCAAAAAAGGCCTCCCGTTGGGAGGCCTTTTTTGGGTTCTTACAATACTCAAATATCGTCACTCATTGGTTATCTGTGGCTACCTGTTGCTTTTGCTTGGCACTCTGAAACAACCCGGAAAAATTGACCGGATCCATCATGAATGGCATAAACCCACCATCCACGGCCAAATGGCTCATTATTTGTCTGGTAAAAGGGAATAGTAAGGTCGGACATTCAACTGCAACAACTCCCTCAAGATATTCGGCTGGTATATTCTGTAGGAAAAAGAGCCCGGCGTGCTCCAGCTCGATAATAAATACCGTCTTCCCATCTGCGGTTTTCAACCCAGCGGTAATAGCCAATGAGACCTCCCAATTGGCCTCATCAAGTTTATTCCTCCGAACTTCCAATTTAACATCAATATTAGGATTTTGATTTTGCTCCTTGTAAACTGCCGGAGAATTAGGATTTTCAAAGGAAAGATCCTTCAAATACATCTTTTGCAATCTTAATACCGGTGCGTTTTCGACCGCGGCCTGCGGTTCATTGTTTTCTTCGGTCATGTTTTCCCCTATGGTTTGGTTAATAACGGATTACGCCAGTTCAATTCAAATGTAATTTCTTAGATAATAGCCGGTATGCCCATGCCCCTGAGCCACCTTTTCTGGTGATCCAACCGCAACTACCTGCCCCCCCCCTTCCCCACCTTCCGGACCGAGATCGATCAAATAGTCTGCAGTTTTGATCACATCAAGATTATGCTCGATGATAACCACCGTGTTCCCATTGTCAACAAGGCGATTCAACACACAAAGAAGATTTTTGATATCTGCCGGGTGCAAGCCGGTAGTTGGTTCATCGAGAATATACAGGGTCCTGCCAGTTGCCCTCCGGCTCAACTCCCGGGCCAGTTTAATCCGCTGAGCTTCGCCACCTGAAAGGGTGACCGAAGATTGTCCCAAGGATATATATGAAAGTCCCACATCAAATAAGGTCTGCAATCTGATACTAATCGGGGTTATCCGTTTAAAAAATTTCAGCGCCTCCTCGACATTCATGTCTAGGATCTCAGCGATGTTCTTTTCCTTGTAACGGATATCCAAAGTTTCGCGGTTATATCTCTTACCCTGACAAGCCTCACAGGTCACATAGATGTCGGGAAGGAAATGCATGGCAATCTTGATTACCCCCTCCCCTTCACAGGCCTCACACCGCCCCCCCTTAATATTGAAGCTAAAATGCCCGGGCTTATACCCACGGGCCCGGGCCTCAGGCAATCTTGCCAGTAGTTCGCGAATTGGGGTCAAAACTCCGGTATAGGTCGCCGGATTTGAGCGGGGTGTACGCCCAATGGGGCTTTGATCGATATCAATGACCTTATCGAACAACTCCAGGCCCAAAATGCCCTTGCAAGATCCAGCCACTTCCCGGGCACCTTGAAGATGATTAACCGCTTGCTTAAAGAGGGTTTCTATAACCAAAGAACTCTTTCCGGAACCAGATACTCCGGTTACACATGTCATCATCCCGGCTGGAAAGGCTACTGTTATGCCCTGTAAGTTATTAGCCGTCGCTTCATGGATCACCAGCCAATCCTTTTTAAGCGGCAACTTTCTCCTTTTAGCAGGCACATCAATCCGCAATCTCCCTGACAGATACCCCCCAGTCAGAGACTCTCGGCACTCCAGAAGCTCTTTAACCAAACCACTGAAAACCACCTGCCCCCCGTGAATTCCAGCCCCCGGACCCATATCAAGAATATAATCGGCGGCCAGGATGGTATCCGAGTCATGCTCGACAACGATAACGGTGTTACCCAAGTCTCTGAGTCTGATAAGAGTGTCGATTAACCGCTGATTGTCTCGCTGGTGCAGGCCGATACTGGGCTCATCCAGGATATAAAGCACCCCGGCCAGTTGAGAGCCGATTTGCGAGGCCAAACGAATGCGTTGCGCTTCGCCGCCGGAAAGAGTGGAGGCACGCCGGGCCAAGGAGAGATAGCCCAACCCGACATTGACCAAAAAGGTCAACCTTTCGTCGATCTCCTTGATTACCCGGGCGGCAATCAATTGCTCTTGCGGCACAAAATTTATCGCCGCAAGTTCACCCTGCAAGCGGCCAATGGCCATACAGGTGAGATCCATGATCGAAAATGGCCCGACCTTCACAGCCAAGGCCTCGGGCTTTAGCCGTGCCCCTCGACAAACCGGGCATTCCTGCTCGCTCATGTACCCGGATAACCATTCGCGAATCATCGCCGATGCCGTTTCCATATTACGCCGGGACAGACTGGGGATGACACCTTCAAATGAGGAACGATCCTGCACCAGACGCTGGCCGCGGCGATATTCGAAATCAACCAATTCAACACCGGAACCGAAGAGGATTAGCCCTCGGATGGGCTCAGGTAGTTTGCCGAAAGGTCGGTCAAGATCAAATTTATAATGGGCGGCCAACCCTTCAAGTTGTTGGCCATACACTGAGGCCTCTCCGTCATGGGGCCGGAAACGCCGACCACCGCCTACCCGCCAGGGATCACCCCAGGGGGCGATAGCACCTTGACGCAGGCTCTTGGAAACATCCGGCACAACCAACTGGGGATCGAAATATTGCTTCACCCCCAAGCCACTACACTCTGGACATGCCCCTTGTGGATTGTTGAACGAAAACAAGCGGGGCTCCAGTTCCGGCATGGAGCGGCCGCATTTTACGCAAGCAGCCTTCTCACTGAAACGTACCTCACGCCCCTGGTCAGGGAAATTCACCAGCAGGAAGCCGCCGGATAACCCCACCGCCGTGGTAATCGAGTCATATAACCTCCGATCGCTGCCAGCTTTGATGGCCAGGCGATCCACCACCGCCTCGATGTGATGACGCTTATTCTTATCGAGGGCCACTTCCTCATCCAGGGGGCGAGTCTCACCGTTGATCCTGACCCGGACAAAACCATCCTTTTTTAGCTTACCCAAGACCTCACGATGCTCACCCTTCCGCCCATCCACCAGAGGCGCAAGCAGGATCACCCGACTACCCTCCGGCTCCCGCAACATAGTCTGAACCATCTCCTCAATGGACTGTGGTCGAATTTCATCGCCGCACTCGGGGCAATGGGGATGGCCGATCCGAGCAAACAACAGCCGAAGGTGATCATAAATCTCGGTGACCGTGCCGACCGTTGATCTGGGGTTACGGCTGGTGGTGCGCTGTTCGATGGAAACCGCCGGCGATAACCCATCCAGCGAATCAACGTCAGGCTTCTCCATCTGGCCCAAAAACTGACGGGCGTACGTCGACAATGACTCAACATAGCGTCGCTGGCCCTCAGCATAAAGGGTGTCAAAGGCCAAGGTAGATTTACCAGAACCACTCAACCCGGTGAAGACAATCAAACGATTGCGAGGCAAATCCACATCGATATTGCGCAGATTGTGCATCCGGGCGCCCCGGATTTTGATATATTGCGGTTCCACTGGATAATTTATTTAGGTTGAGGGGAATTAATGAATTTAATGGTCAACCGAGGGCAGATACCGACTTTCTGCTTCTGGAGTACAATTATTACCATTGAATATACGCGATCATTTCAGCAAAGTCCGCAGGCAACCCCTTCAGGTTCTTGCCTCATCTGAATATTGTCTCAGCTTGGCCGCGAAAAATCCATCGACGCCCTGATCTGGTCTAGTACGGAAAAAACCATCGCCGCCCACAAACTCACTAGCATTTTCCGGCAGGTGTTTTCCACACCCTTCGACCCTGAAATCCCGGTGATCGGCAAGAAACTTTTCCAACACCTGCTCGTTTTCCTCAGGTTCCGTGCTGCAGGTGGCATATACCATCACCCCACCAGGCTCAAGAAGTGCGGCTGCCTGGTCAAGAATGGCGAGTTGGCCCTCCTGGTAACGGACTAATTCCGCCTTTCGGCGATTCCAGCGGATATCAGGGTGTCGGCGGATTACCCCGAGCCCGGAACATGGGGCATCCACTAAAATCCCCTGAAACATGCGGCTTCTCGTTGCAGCTAATTCAGCGAGGGTACATTGTAAGGTCTCGACCATGGCGGTTAGCCCTAGGCGTTGGAGATTAATCCCCAGTAGCTGGAAACGCCGGGACTCCGGCTCCAGGGCCACTACCCTCCTCCCAGGACCAGCCAGTTCGACTAGCTGGGTGGTCTTGCCACCAAGGCCGGCACAAGCATCCAACCATACTCCGTCTTCTGGTTCTCCCAGTAAGTGGACGACTAGCTGGGCCGCCTCATCCTGGACCTGAAACCAACCTTCTTCATAACCAGGCAAGGCGGAAACCGCCCCGCGGAAGCCCGGCAGAACTATCGCCGCCGGAGCGAAACTTCCGACCTCTGCAGTAATACCGGCTGATCGCAACTTTTCGAGAAGGGCATCGCGCCCAACCCTGGCCACCGCGCGCAATACCAAGGCGGCCCCGTCATTGTTGGCCCGGCACATTGCCAGGGCCGTCGCCTCACCATAACGCGCCAGCCAGCGATCGTAAAGCCATCGGGGATGACTAAGGAGGTCGGTCAGGTCCCAACCGGCCGTCTTTCCACCCCCGATCTCCCCAGGCCGCGGCAACTCGGCCAGTTCGCGGCTAACCCTTCGAAGCACCCCATTCACAAATCCGGTCAGCCAACGCGGCTGGCCCGCCTCCTTGAGTAGCTGCACCGTCGCATTTATCGCCGCCGAGGGCGGGACACGATCCATGACCAGCAATTGGTAAAGTCCGCACCGTAGGGCCTGGCGGGTCAAAGGTTTCATCTGCCTCACCGGGTGAGAAGAAAGTCGCGTCAGCAGCGCATCAAGATAGCCCTGCCAACACACGACCCCGTAGATTAAAGCGCGACAGAACTGGAGATCACGTGGCTCAGCGAACGCCGAGCGTAAAGCCTCGTTTGCCACCAAGTCAAGCGGTCCCCCCTCTTTTTCCCAACGGCCCAAAATCAGCAGCGCTCGACTTCGAGCGTTGTCAGTCATCACCAAATAAGTCCCTCGATTATAAAATTCATGAAAACGGTCGCAGCTAACCGGTCAGAGCTGCCACGGTGGCACCGCGCCCAGTTATCCGGTCACGGCGGTAGGAAAAAAAAGCGGGATTGCAGCGGGTACAAATCCCGGCCCAACTAATCTGCTCGAGCCTAAGCCCTGCCTCCAGCAATTGCCAAACACTGATTGCCGAAAAATCAAAATGTTCGGGGCGTATCTGAAAAGCATGCATCCATCCGGGCAACTCCTGTTCATAGTTAATGAATTCAGCGCAGCAGGCCCCCAAGGCGGGACTGATAGCAGCGCGTAAATGTGCCGGCTCGCTGCCGAAGGCCTCGGTCATGGCCCGCACGGTAGTGCCTATAACCCCTGCTACACTGCCACGCCAACCCACATGGGCCAAACCAAGGGCCGGGGTTTCCGGGTCGTGGATGATTATCGCCTGACAGTCAGCCTGCTGGATCAGCAAACCGGTCTGGCAATTGGTGATCAAGGCGTCATAACCATCTGCCTCGAAATCCGCATCAGGCAAGGACGTTATTGGTAGTATGCGATCACCATGGACCTGCCGGGCCGACACCAGGGTATAGAGCCCCAAAGCCCCTTTTAGCAAGGCCCGGTTGGCCTTCACAGCCACCGGATCATCACCAACGCTAAAACTGACATTGAGGGAATGGTACGGTGCCAGGCTAACACCGTCATTTCGGCCAAACACACCGTGAATTAAACCGGGGGAAACCAGCCCAGGAAACTGGCCATAAACCAGGCCTGCCCCGGCCTGGTTAAAAAGCATGCTGGGCAATATTCGGGAAATTTGCTGAAACAACCGCGCGGTTACGTTCAAAAACTCAGAGTGAGACCACCGCGCAGGGAGTCGTCCAGGGCGCGGTTGTTGTGATTTTCGATATCCGCCGTGATCAATGTATAGGAAAGAAACACCCGGGCCCGGGGAGCGAAATTGTAGGATACTGCCACCTCGGTATCCCATAGACGCTCACCGTCCATGCCGGTTAATATTCTCGGGCAATAGTAAACCCCGCCGGCCAGTTTCAACAAGGGAACCCCGGGCGGGACAAAGCGAACGAGACCACCCAGGCCAGCCCCGGCAACATGGTCACCATCGATATCGGCGTAATAGCCCCGGATCCCGGCCCCCAATTCCAGACCGGTCTTGCCACCGATCGGCCCCAAAACCTCAAGCCCCGCCGAGACCAACTGGGATTTCTTGTTGTCATTGTAGATACCCCTAACCCCAAGAATCGACTGCCCCCGAGCATCTTCGGTTACAGTATGGCTTAAGGCCATCTGGGCGGAAAAATCATTTAATGATATCGACAAACTTCCGGCCTGCGCCACCCCGGCAGTTAAGAGCAATCCCAGCAGCACCGGGAAAAGACATCTGTGCATTGAAGGCACCTCATAATAACAGGATATTCTGCATTTATTCCAATTTGGCCCGACCACACTGGCAACGAAAAATATGACATATCACAGTCCCAATGGCAAGACCCATCCTCTCCGCCTTTGAAAAACAAAGGGGCAGCCCAATACCCCGGACCGCCCCCTGAAGAAACAACTGCCGCACTGACTGGTGCTTAGAACCAGGCCTCCATGGTCAAATAGGCTTGGTCGGCCGATTCAACCGCACTATAGAACTGGGCATTCATAGGGTCATTGGCCAGTTCGTCAATCTTTTGCGGCGCACCCAGCCAGAATCCGGATCCGGTATATTGGTAGTCATAATGCTGGTAACCGAGACGGACAAACGCCTTGGAGTACTTAGAGATCGCCGCCCCGGCTGGGATATCGTAAATGGTGTAGAGCTCAACCACGCTACCGCGGGTGGCCAACTTGGAGGCGTACAAATCATCATGGCCCGGGGTGAAGGAGATCCAGTACTGTGAACCCCAGTTGTATTCGGCCCCCAGCTTCAGGCCCAGGCTGTCAAGATCGTAGCGCACGCCCATATAGACTGAGTAACCGTCATGATCTTTCGGCTCCTCGCCCCAGGACCCCAGGAGACTGTTGCCCAGCTCGTCCATGGACCTGGCATCGGTACGGCTCCAGCCGGCGGTGAGAAAGTAATTAAGATTCTGTACCTTACTCATATAGACGGAGGAGGTGTGGTAGATGTTGCCCAGGTTCGCCCGGTCAAGGACCAGGTTTTTGCTGGAATTCATTGGGTCATAGTCGATAGCACCACCTTTGTACATCGCATATTCAATGGGGTTGGTGAAGGAAACATCCCCGGGCACGTTGAACATGTTGAAGGCACCGAAGGACTGGAAGTAGAAGAAGCGGTTGCCTTTATCATATACATCCCAGCTAATCCCGCCGAAATCGACATCGTTCAAACCCACATCGCTGGCCGTGGGCCCAGCTTCAAAGCCCCGCCCATAGCAAAAACGAACCCGGCCGGGCGCGTCCTGGATGCCGAACAGGTTCTCATAGGCATAGCCCAGAGTGGTGCCGTCAAAGGGATAATCCATGTAGGCCACCGGGGTGGCCATCTTTTCGCCAGTACCTTGACGCAGGTGCGAGGGAGGGCCGTCGGTGACCGGGCGTCGCCCGATGGAGAACCAGAACGGCGAGCCGCCGATGGCGTTCCAATTCATGTAGGCCCGATCAACGCGAAGCACGGAGTCCTTGGGCTGCCGACTGGAAGAGCCGTCAAAGGCCAGCGAGCTCAGCATAAAGGGTCCGCCGCCGGTACCGGGGTCAACAGCATTGCTCTGCATACCCCAAATCTTGTACATGGCCAACCGGGCCTTGAACTCCAGGTTTTCCATGGCTTTTGCCCGCATATTCAGGCGGAAACGGTTGGTATAGGTGGTGTCATTCTTGTACGTAGTTGCAGCAGTCGGCTGATAACCGAGGGCCGCAAACAGCGCCTTACGCTGGGCCGGATTGAAGCTCTTCATGAAATCCACCACCGGCTGAGTATTGGTGGGGGAAGCAAAGGTCGACCCAAAGGCCCCGGCTAGCTGTCCGAAGGTCATACCGGAATTCATCATCGGCAGCATGGTACCCATAGTTGCCTGCTGGGCCGGAGTAAGTCCTCCCATCAAGCTACCCAAACCGGCCAGACAGTTACCATCACAGCTACCGTGCGGCGCCCCGCCACCCATTGACATAAGAACATCCCCAAGGGTTGCACCCATCAGACTGCCTTGCTGAGTCGGGGTAAGAGTGCCAAAACCTTTCCCGAACGCAGCGTTCAATTTGTAGAAATCACTGACGCCGGTCGCCACTCCCAAGGCAGAATATTGGGCGGGCGCATCAGCCGAAATATAATCGGCTCGAAAACGAAAATCGCCGGACCATTGAATACGCGAGGCCATGTCCCAGCTCTCGCTGTTTTCTTGGACAGTAGCCAGCTTCGACTCCAGTTCCTTGACCCGTTTTTCCAGATCGGCATCAGCCGCCGAAGCCAGCGCCGGCAGGGCCAACATACCGGCCAGCATCATCGTGGTGAATTTCTTGATCCTCATCTTTCTCCTCTCTTTGTTAAGGGATCTTAACTAGGCACCAAACGGAACCGCACCCAAGCCTATTGTCAATGCCACTAAAACGACCGCGCCTACCTTTACTTATCCTTGCAGATGAACTTCTTGCCGACACAGGCCATGATACTGGCCAGGCCCGGCTCAGCGATGTTGTAGTAGATCTTACGCCCCTCGCGCCGACTGCCGAGAAGACCGCGATCCTTCAACAACCGCAAATGTTCAGATGCCATGTGACTCGGAATGCCGCATAGTTCGGCGAGCTCGCCCACCGAGCATTCCGCCTGCAGGAGCACATGAATCATCCGTAGCCGACAGGGGTGGGCGATGGTTCGCAGACATTCAGCGGCGATCTCTAAGGTGCTGTTATCTAATACTTCAATCTTCTTCAGCATAGGCTTATCTATATATCTAAACATTCCGACAGGTCAATATTTTTTATCTGGTATCAGGGAAGTACCCCAGGCCGTGTTTGGAAAAAAGTGTTGCCTCTCAAAGGCTCTATGGTAAATATGATGGCGACTTAGGGGCCATTAAGAAATTTCTGCGTTGCCAATGCGACCCTTCCGTGCCGGTCTTTATGCCGTCTTGCTTATCCCGCAGAACGGGGTTATTTACTTAACAACAAGGAACAACTTGTTTACCAGTCTAGAGCGGCCGGACAGCTTTTGGCAAGTTTTAGACCCGTTAATTTCCACGAATTCTGTAATTAATTATTTCCGCTCATCTCTCCCGCCTGGCATAGCTGCTTCGAATCATTACCAAAAGCGGCTCCGGCTCCATTCCAGCCCTGGGCAGATTCTCCAGCCAGGCCGGTTTCCCAAAGGGGCGAGACGATACCAACCAAATCAGCCATCATAAGGAGTAGTTATGTACTTTCAGGACATCATCATGGAGTTGAACCGCTTCTGGGCCGAACAAGGCTGCGTGGTTCAACAGCCCTACGATATGGAGGTCGGGGCCGGCACCTTCCACCCCTCCACCCTGCTGCGCGCCCTGGGACCAGAGCCCTGGCGCACCGCTTACGTCCAGCCCTCGCGACGCCCCACCGACGGACGCTACGGCGAAAACCCCAACCGACTCCAGCATTACTACCAGTACCAGGTGATCATCAAACCGTCCCCCGGCAACATTCAGGACCTCTATCTGGAAAGCCTGCGCCGTTTCGGGCTCGACATGCAGGAGCACGACATCCGCTTTGTCGAAGACGACTGGGAATCCCCTACCCTGGGTGCCTCCGGGCTGGGCTGGGAGGTCTGGTTGGACGGGATGGAGATCACCCAATTCACCTACTTCCAGCATGCCGGTAGCCTGGAACTGCATCCGGTCACCGTCGAGGTCACCTACGGCCTGGAGCGCATCGCCATGTATTTGCAGAAGGTGGACAGCGTCTACCAGATCGCCTGGAACGAACAAATCACCTACGGCGATATCTTCCACCAAGCCGAAGTGGAGTTCTCCACCTTTAACTTCGAAGAGGCCAACGTCGACTTTCTCTTCTCCCTCTTCGACAACTGTGAAAGCGAGGCGCACCGCCTCCTGGACAAGAACCTGATCCGCCCCGCCTACGACTACTGCCTCAAATGCTCGCACACCTTTAATCTCCTCGACGCCCGCAAGGCCATCAGCGTTAGTGAACGCACCCGCTTCATTGGCCGGATTCGTAACATCGCCCGCAAGGTCGCGGTAAAATACACCGAACAACGCGAAGCACTAGGATTTCCATTGTTGAGAACTCCATAAGCAGCAGCGCCCCTTCAACCAACCAGCCGCCGAGGATCTATATCCTGGACGATGAGGCGATCAGCATCCAGCGCCTGGTCCAAGCCTTACGCAGGATGGCTCTCTGGTCGAGGTTTTCATCACCGGTCGCGTGGCATTGCACACCGGCAACCACGTTGACGCCCTGCGACAAGTCTGCCACCATCAGACAAATTGATCAGATGAAATAATTTGGGGTTTGCCCGCCAGGCCTAAGATTTTTCCGAAGTGGGCTTAACTAAAAGCCATCGGTCGGCCGCGGGCAGTAGGCTAAACAGGCAGGCATGGGCCACGAAGACCAAGGCCGGGGGCAAAGCGGCGCGCGGATCGTAGAAGAAAAGCACCCCGCAGGCAATGGCCACGTTCTTCATGGCCAGGGTGACCAGAAGCGCAGTCGCCTCCCGTGGTTCCAGCAGTTGCGGCAGCAGCAGGCGCGCAGCCAGCAGCACCCCGAAATCCTGGAGGAAGGCCAGAGCCAGCAGCTTGGACAGTTCGGCCGGGGCGGCAAATTCCAAGTGCAGGCGACCCACTGCGGTGCCGAACATGATGAAGATCAAAATGCTCAACGCCGCCATGTTGCCGACCCCCAGCCAGGGCTCAAAGCCTTTGCGAACTTGCGGCAGGTAGCGGGCAATCAGGAAACCGCCCAGCAGTGGCAGGGTAACCATCAGCAGCATGCTCTTCATCAGGGGCGCGGTCTCGATTTGCAGCAGCGAACCGGCGCCCAGCTTGAGCAGTAACGGCGCGGCCAGCGGCGTGACCAGGGTGGCCGCCACCATCAGCAGGAAGGAAAGCTCCTCGTCCCCCTTGAGCAACCGGGTGAAGAAGGGCGCCACCATGGCCGGCGGCATCAGGGCGCCGAAGAGCAGCCCGCCGATGAACTGTGAGTCGGCCAGCAGCAGCCGGGCCAGCAGGAGCTGGAGCAGCGGAAAAAAGATGAAGCAGAGGAAGAGCCCCAGCAACAGCGGCCAGGGGCGGCGCAGGGCGTGCGGCACCGTCGGCCAGTCGATGGTCAGCCCTGAGAGCAGCATGAGGATGAACAGGAAGACGAAGCCGTAGGGCAGCAGGGAGATGGCCGTGTAGGGGAAGATGACCCCGGCGGCAATAGCTATGATGATCGGGAGGCCGAAGAATTTCATGGTTAGCTAGATTTGTCGATCATTGTTGGTGTGCGTTTAGCTCAAAACATAAAAGTGCCACGAGACCACCATGGCGATTGTATGTACTCCCCTCGGTGGCCAAGTATTGCAAAAATCAATTATTCTGCTTTGATTTGGCAAGGTTAATTAGTATTTCCGTTCACCCTGAGCTTGTCGAAGGGCGGCCCAAACCTCTTTAAGGCTCGGCGAAATGATCGCAGTACCGGAAAGAATCGTTTCCATATGTATCTAAATCAGTATCGTTTTCTTGCCCGGTGAACTGGCGAAGTTGGGCCATACTTCGACAAGCTCAAGGTGAACGGTATTACTGGATTGGAAAACCACCGACCATCCCGCCCCTCACCAACCCCAAAAAACTGGCTTTCCCACTGGAAAGTATTTATCTTTCCTCCGCAATGAAAATCACGCGAAGGAACCTCACTTATGAAGATTGATCGCCCCCGTCGGCTAATCGCCCTGGCCCTCCTGCTGCTGGTCACCGTGGCCGCCGGGGCGGGGTTGTATCTCCTGCCCGGTCGTGATCGCTCCGGTTCAACCCCGGCTGCTGGTCGCAAGCCCCTGAAGCTCTATTGGTTCATCCCCGACGGCTTGCGGGCTGATCATGACCTCTTCAATATCTTCCGCTGGGCCGAGGAGGGCGAGCTGCCCAATCTTAAAAAGCTGATGGCCCGCGGTACCTACGGCTACTCGCGGCCGGTCTTTCCCGGCCATACCCCCACCAACTTCGCCACCCTGCTGACCGGCTCTACCCCCAAGGTGCACGGCATTGCCGATGGGCCCATGCATGTGGAGGGCTATCCGTTGCAGATGGTCTCCAAGGGCGGCTTCAGCTCGGTGGCCAAGAAGGTGCCGCCGATCTGGTACACCCTGGAGGAGCAGGGGCTGACCTCCACCCTGCTGGCGGTGCCGGGCTCGACCCCGCCGGAGCTGGACGAGGGTAATATCATTCGCGGCCGCTGGGGCGGCTGGGGGGTGGATTTCCCGGCGGTGATCTTCCATTCCGCCGCTGACCACGAACTCCGTCAATACCAGGGGCTGGGCAACCGGGTCTTCAACTTCGGCAGCGAACTGACCCACTTTGTCACGCCCGGGGCGCCGACCGGCTGGAAGCTGGCGCAGCCCAAGAGCTTCAGCCCGGTGCGCGAGGTGGACTTAAGCAACTGGGGCGCCCCCATGTTCGGGCTGCTCTACGACAGTAAGGACGATGGCCGCGCCGACTACGACCGGGTCCTCTTCTCCCGCGACAAGACCGCCGCCCTGGCCGACCTGAAGGTGGGTGAGTGGAGCGGCTGGCTGCCCATCAAGCTCAGTTGGGAGATGCAGAACGACTATAACATCTACACCCCCAAGCGGCCGGGCTGGGAGCGGGAGATGTCGGCGGTGGGGGTCGATACCGAGGTGTCATTCAACGTCATCCGGTTGGGCGGGCAGGATGCCTTCCGTATCCAGTTCTTTTACAACAACCTGAACTCTTACCTGGTCAAGCCCTCCTCTCTCTACCCCGAGATCAACAAGGCCCTAGGGCCCATGGTGGACTTCCCTGATAATTACCCGCCCCAGCTGATCTACTACCCGGAGGATCGGGCGACCTTCCTGGAGGAGACCCGCCGATCGCTAGACTGGCACCGGCGGGTGGCCGGTTTCCTGATTAACCGGCGCGATAGCGAGGTGATCATCCATGATGTCTATACCCCCAACCAGATGCTGGTGGGGCGCTGGTGGCTGGGTGAGCTCGACCCCGCCAGCCGCCATTACGCGACCACCTCCGAACCGGAGCGGCAGGCGCGCTGGCGGGAGGTCAAGGAGATGTACAAGGGTATTGACGCCATTCTGGGCGAGATCCTGGCCAAGGCCGACGACGATACCGTCATCGTCTTCAGTTCCGACCACGGCATTGTCCCCCTGGATCGGGAGGTGCGGCTCAACAACCTCTTTGCCGAGAAGGGCTTGCTCAAGTACACCCTGAACCGGGAGACCGGCGAATACCAGATTGACTGGGCCAAGACCCGCGCCATCTTCCTGCAGATGGACAATATCTACATCAACCCGGCCGGGCTGGGCGGCAACTACCATCGCGCCGCCGGGCCGGAGTATGACAAGCTGCGCAACCAGGTGGTCGAACTGCTGCGCAGTCTCAAGGATGCCAACGGCGCGGCGCCGCTGGCCAAGGTGGTCAAGTGGGAGGAGGCGGAGA
>Ga0334722_10000393_pt1 | contig 66079 bp, 66 predicted proteins | sample C3_bottom_MG_FD_207210 | JGI IMG/M metagenome (GOLD analysis project Ga0334722, IMG submission 207210) | Sediment microbial communities from Yellowstone Lake, YNP, Wyoming, USA - C3_bottom | ecosystem: Environmental > Aquatic > Freshwater > Lake > Sediment | place: USA: Wyoming | collected... | reverse complement strand
CAATGGATATTCCGCATTACAACGTATGCCGATCGATTATTGAAAGATTTAGACGGGTTAAATTGGCCTGAGGGGATTCTCACCATGCAGCGCAATTGGATCGGGAAAAAAGAAGGAGTTGTTATAACTCATAAAGTAGAGGATATGAATATTGAATTAAAGACATTCTCCGCATTTCCTGCCTGGCTTTTTGCCGATACATTCATTGTAATTGCACCAGAACATCCCATGGTAAAGGAATTAGTTAAAGGCACGGCCTATGAAAAAGAAGTTTTAAAATTTATTGAAGAACACAAGGGTCACACAAAAGAAGAATTGCTTAAGGGAGCTCTTGAGAAAAAAGGTGTTTTTACCGGCAGATATGCACTTGATCCGTTCAATAAGGGGAGGAAAATGCCCGTCTGGCTTGCTAATTTTGCACTCATGGATTTTGGTACAGGTATTATCCGTTGTTCTGCTCATGACGTACGCGACTATGAATTTGCGCAGAAATACAACCTTAAACTTGCAGAGGTTGTTGAAAGAACAGATGCAAGCAAACCAATTAATGCCCATGACAATAAAGGGATACTAAAAGATTCAGGTCCATTTTCAGGAAAAGCAATATCTCCGGCATTAATTGAAGATATTTTAAACTGGATAGAAAAAGAAAGTATTGGTAAAAAGGAAACATCATTTCATCTGCGCGATTGGATTTTTTCCCGCCAGCGGTATTGGGGTGAACCGATACCGATGGTACATTGTGAACATTGTGAAAAACAAGGAATTTCATGGTGGGATACAGATGAAGGAAAAACCTTCCAAAAAACATATCAAAATACATCTAAAGTAGATCGAAATATATCTAAAGAAATGGTGGGTTGGTTCCCAATACTTGAACAAAACCTGCCTCTTACTCTTCCTTATGTCAAAAGTTATGAACCAACCGGTACAGGTGAGTCACCGCTTTCACAGATCAAAGATTTTGTTTCTTCACCTTGTCCGCATTGCGGAAAGACAGGGATACGTGAAACAGACACCATGCCCAACTGGGCAGGTTCATGTTGGTACTTCTTGAAATTTGCTTCTCCTGACAATCTAAAAAAACATTCAAATCCCTGGGAAAAAGACGACATCAAACGATGGATGCCGGTTGATTGGTACTTGGGTGGGGCGGAACACGCGGTTTTACATTTATTGTATGCGCGCTTTTGGGTAAAAGCATTGCAGGATTTAGGGCTTTTGGACTTCTCAGAACCATTTTTAGGGTTACGGAATGTCGGAATGGTGTTGGCAGAGGATCACCGCAAGATGAGTAAGTCATGGGGTAATGTCATTAACCCCGACGATGTAATAGCCGAATTTGGCGCTGATACGCTGCGTATCTATGAGATGTTTATGGCACCTTTCAATATGGAGATTGCCTGGTCCACAGCGGCTTTGCAAGGAGCATATAGGTTCTTAAACAGAATCTGGCAGATGTATCATACTTCTGCAAAGATAAACGGACGTATGGATGATAAGCAAGTTCAGAAGTTGGTTGCGTCATTACATAAGACTATTAAAAAAGTGGGGGAAGACATAGCTACAACTAAGTTTAATACCGCTATTGCTGCCATGATGGAGTTTTTGAATGAGTGGGAGAAGGGGTCATCAGGTTTATCGCTTACTGAGGCCAAAAATTTCTTAAAAATTCTTTCGCCTTTTGCTCCATTTATCGCTGAAAAATTATGGAGAGATATAGGAAAAGAAACAACATCTGTTGTTGTTTCCGAGTGGCCAACTGTTAAGATAGAGCAATTTGACAATGTAGACATAGAACTTCCGGTACAAGTAGACGGAAAAGTAAGAGCAGTAATATCGATTTCTGCAAAAGAAGAAAAAAGAGCAATCGAAAATAGGGCTTTGCAGGAAGATAAAGTTAAAGAATTTATTTCAGGTAAAACATATAAGGCCATTTATGTACCCGGTAGAATTTTGAATTTTGTTACGGGAAAGTAATCTGATAAAATACTTGTGTTGAGGAGATGCTTCGATAATAACTTTTTAGCTCCATGGGATGGTCCTTTTTACCCAAAGTTGCAAAAAAGTTATTATCTCTGGCACCTTAAAAAACAGGCATACTTCGGGGATCGTCTAATGGTAGGACGTCAGACTCTGAATCTGACTATCATGGTTCGAATCCATGTCCCCGATCAAATAAAGTTTGAGGCTGATAATATTATAGGTATCAGTAAAAAGTACTACGAGAGCATTTCATATTACTTATAGTAATTTGTAAGTAAAATACTATAAGCAGTTATTATTCAAGTACTATTGTTTCTTTTTTAAAAAAAGAGTATAATATACTCCTTATACCTTTGATTTTTGATCTTCATTTACTTTAAGATCATTCTGAGGCTAAATAATTATGGAGATACGCAATATTGTCATCATCGCTCACGTGGATCACGGAAAAACCACCTTGGTGGATGCTCTCCTAAAACAAACCCATTCTTTCCGCGACAACCAGAAGGAAATGAGTCAGGAGCTTATTATGGACTCAAACGAGCTTGAAAAAGAAAAAGGAATCACTATTTTAGCTAAAAATACCTCAATTTTCTACAAAGATACCAAGATTAACGTTATCGATACTCCTGGACATGCTGACTTTGGCGGAGAAGTGGAACGTACTATTAATATGGCAGGAGGAGCTATTTTATTGGTTGATGCAGCCGAAGGTCCGCTTCCTCAGACAAAATTTGTACTTAAAAAAGCCCTTCAAACAGGTCTGAAAATCATTCTTGTCATCAATAAAATCGACAAAAAGGACGCAAGGCCTGTTGAAGTCTTAAGTGAAGTGGAAAATTTATTTCTTGAACTTGCTGATGACGATATGTCTCTTGAATTTACCACAATGTACGCAGTAGGACGTGACGGAAAAGCATTCAACACGCTTCCTGAAAAATATACAAGTGACATGAAAGGTGACCTTACCCCTCTATTTGATACGATTTTGCGTGAATTCGATAATACGGCAGTAAATAACGACAAACCGTTGCAAATGTTGATTTCCACTTTGGATTACGATAATTATGTCGGACGTTTATGTATCGGAAAAATAAGCCAAGGGACTTTGAAAAAAGATCAAACCATTGCGCTTGTTGACAAAGATAAAACCATCGGTACTTTTAAAGTACAAAAACTTTATACCACCAATGGATTAACGAGGCAGGAAGTTGACCATGTGATGGCGGGGGATATTGCGACCATTGCCGGTATTCCCAACATGACAATCGGTCAGACAGTATGTGATCCTGCATTTCCTCAAAGCCTACCCACTATTGCAGTTGAAGAGCCGACTATAAAAATCACCATCGGACCTAATACGAGTCCATTTTCGGGAAAAGAAGGTAAATATTCTACATCCCGTCAACTTCGGGAAAGATTAATGAAAGAAATTGAAACTAATTTAGGACTTCGTGTTGAGGATGATCCTGACAACGCAAAATTTATTGTAGCCGGACGTGGAGAATTACATTTATCAATGCTTATTGAAGCAATGCGACGTGAAGGATATGAGATGGAAGTATCCAAGCCACAAGTGATTTATAAAACCGTCGATGGAGTTGTTTCTGAGCCATATGAAGAGGTTACTATCGAAGTTGATGATGAATTTTTCGGGCTTATAACTGAAGAAATGGGAAAACGGAGAGCAGCCATGCAAGATATGAAAAAAGATGGGACACGAACAAGAATTGTTTATAAAATAGCCAGTCAAAATCTTCTTGGTATCCGGAATTCGCTTTTAACAAAAACCAGAGGTACGGGACAACTTCATTCATATTTATTGGGATATCAGCCAAAAGGAACAAAGATGGAATCTTTCCGAAATGGTGCTCTTATTGCGGTCAAGCCAGGTGTTTCTTTCAACTACTCAATCGGTAAAATCCAGGAACGCGGGATTTTATTTATTCCGGCGGGAGTTGATGTATATGAAGGAATGGTAGTTGGAGTTGCCAATAAATCAGATGATATTGAGGTCAATATTTGTAAAGCTAAACAATTAACCAATAATCGCTCCTCAGGTGAAGGAGTGTCTGCCACCATTATTCCACCTACAACCTTAACTCTTGAACAGAGTCTTGATTTTATTGCTGAAGATGAACTTTTAGAGGTAACTCCGAAGAATTTGCGTATACGTAAAAAATATCTGCAAACTGCTATTCGGAGGGTTGAGGGGAGAAGGGTAAGAGATATTCAAGAGTCTTAAAACGGATAAATTGCGAACACGTTTTTTTTGCGGCTTCACCCCATGGGGGACCCCAAGCCATAGCAAAAAAACCATATTCGCAATTTTTTATTAATGGGTTTCCTTGATAAATAGAGTGAGGATTGATAAAATTATCCGATAGGGCCTATAGCTCAACTGGTAGAGCAGCAGCCTTTTAAGCTGTTGGTTCCGGGTTCGAGTCCCGGTGGGCTCACAAATTATGCGAAAATTTCTTCAGAGTGAACTTTCCCATTTTTATTTACTTTCCTCAAAAACCCGTCTACTTCTTATATCTTTTATTTTGCAGGGGGCGGCAAGTGCGCTTTTCGGTATTTTTGTGAACGCCTATATTTGGCAAAGCAGGGGAGATCTTTTAAGTGTCCTTCTCTATAATTTGGGTGACATCATAGCTCTTCCTCTCTTTTTTTACATAAACGGTATTTTATTAAAACGCATTCATATACAGATTCTATATTTTATAGGAGCGTTATGTATAGGAATCAGCAGTTTACTTGTTGTTTTCTATACATGGTTTAATCCTGCAGCTTATTTGGTGTATGGGTTATTATTCGGCATAGGTCATGGATTGTATTGGGCAAACCGTAATTTATTAACCCTGCAGGAAACAGAAAGCAAAACACGCAATTATTTTATTGGTATCAATTACGCGTGTGATTTTATTACCTCAATTCTTATTCCTTTTATCACGGGTTGGTTTATAGCTCTTGGTGCCCAGCTGCATTTGATAGTACATAAAACAAGTTACGGAATATCCATGGTGGTAGCACTAATTCTTTTATTCTTATCGGGGTCGCTTTTATTACGGCAAAAATATGATAAAGAAAGAATTACTAACGTGCATTTAGTTAATCCGACATTGCGTTGGTGGAAGGTACGATTGCTTATGGTAGGAATGGGTATGGCGGAAAGCGCCAGTATATTTCTTCCGACCGTACTTGTTCTTATCCATCTGGGTAATGAAGGCATTCTGGGAAGTTTGAATGCAGTTGTTTCGATCCTGAGTGCTATAGCAATGTATCTTTTTGGAAGGCTTGCCCATGTACGCCATAGAAAAAGTTTTTTATTATTCAGTATCATTATGGGAATAGCCGGATCTTTAATTTTGACTTTGTATCAAACCAATATCGGAGTGGTTTTATATATTTGCATTAATTCATTTGCCGTTATGGCTATGTGGCTTGCGGGAGAGCCGATGATGCTTGATATTGTGGATGAAGAGCGCATAAGGGGAAGCACGGAAAAATATGCATTTGTATTTGATCGTGAATTATTTCTTAATATAGGTCGGGTGCTTATATTTACCTTATGTATAGGATTGCTTAAATTCGGCGGAATAACCGATGTTTTTTTATTATTTCCTCTTGTTTCATGGATCAGTTTGTTAGGAATAGCCGTTTTTATCAAAATCCCCTTGCATCCCTAAACAATATATTTTATTCTTATCTGTAAGTTCTTTCGGGGTTTTGCGTAAGTCAAAATCGGCAGTTCACCCGAACAAATTTTCAGCGTTACTTTAGTAAAACTGAAAATTTGAACGGGTAAAACTCTGCGAGCTTTTCCAAAAGAAGGGCATGAACCGGTGTAACTCCGGTAGCGACCGTCAAAGTCGGGATGAAAGAAAGAACAAAATTATATGTCATCCTCGGGCTTGACCCGGGGATCTTAAGATTCCCGTTTTCACGGGAATGACGTGTTATTTATATTATTACATTACCCCGAAAGGGGTTTTTTTATGAAAAAATTTAAAAAAACAGGTCCGGTTTTTGTAATGGTTGCCGCATTTTTATGGAGTACTGACGGTCTGCTTCGCCGCAGTTTATTCTCACTGCCTGCATCTGTTGTGGTATGTTTGGAACATGTGGTGGGTTTGGTGATAATGACCCCATTTGTACTTCCACGGGTAATAAAAGAAATAAAACTTTTAAACAGAAAAGAATGGATGGTTGTCGGCATTCTGGGATTGTTTTCCGGTGCATTGGGTACTATTTTTTATACGGCAGCACTTGCCAAGGTGAACTTCATCCAGTTTTCGGTAGTGGTACTTCTTCAGCAGTTGCAACCTATCTGGGCAATCAGTATGGCATCTTTTCTTCTGAAGGAAAAAATATCAAAAAAGTTCTTTTTTTGGGCCGCAATAGCAATTGCCGCTTCATATTTTGTCACATTTAAAGATTTACGTATCAATATTGCCCCGAGTAATGACACACTTCTTGCCGCCCTATTGGCCTTGGGAGCTGGTGTTATGTGGGGTTCTACAACGTCATTTTCAAAAATACTTTTGAAAAAAGTTTCCTTTGTCACTGCTACTTATTTGCGGTTTTTAGCAGCGCCTATTTTTGCCTTCATGTTTGTGGTGATGTTTAAACAAATAAACAGTTTTGGGGCAATAACGTTGTCTCAATGGGGGACTCTTTTGGCCATAACTTTGTCAACAGGAATGATAGCACAGCTTATTTATTATTTCGGTTTGCGGACAACCGAAGGGAAGGTAAGTGCTATTTGTGAACTTGTTTTTCCTGCCTCAGCGATCTTCATTGACTATGTTTATTTTAAAAATACGCTATCGATTACACAGATAATTGGAACATGCTTTGTCTTATTGTCAATTTATAAGGTAACAACGTTAAAAAAATAATACCTCTGTCATTCCCGCGCAGGCGGGAATCTATGCTATTATGACAATAATAGATTGGATCCCCGGGCCAAGCCCGAGGATGACGAATTAAAGCATTATTAAAAATAATATGTGGTACAAAGCGGTCGTATTACAAGGTGAAAAGACCGGACGGTCCATCGGGTTTCCGACCGTTAATTTGAGTCCGGCCATTATTCCGGCACAAACAACGCTCGGTGTATATAGTTCGGTCGTAAAATATAACGAAAAAGAGTATAAAGGTGCTCTCTATTTCGGTCCGCGTTTGGTAAAAAATGAAACAACAAACGTTCTGGAGATCTATATTCTTGATTTTAATAAAGAAATTTATGCAGAAGAAATAAGTTTTAAATTAGGAAGATTCATTCGCGCAGTAAAGAATTTTACTTCGCTTGAGGAATTAAAAGAACAACTTAAAACTGATATTAAAGAAGTAGGGAATAGATAATATTATTATATATTTTCTTGGTCTTGGTCAATAAGATTACGTAGATATTCGGACATGTTGATCCCTTCCTTTTTAGAGGCAGATTCGAGATATTGTAGTTGTTGGGGGGTAAGGAAACAGTTAAACCGGGATGAGTATTTATTCTTGTTTACTAGGATAAGAAAATTATCAACAATTTCCTCTATATTGTACTCATTGTATTTTGCTGCAATAAAATATTTATTATTGATTTTTTCGGAAAAATCTTCATGCGTAGATAGGCACAACACGTATTTTTTACTTTGAATTGCCAGTGTTGCTTCATGCCCTAACTGGAAGTCTTCATGACTGATTTCAATGACCACCGCGTCGCTTTGGAGTATGCCTTTACGGATTGCTTCATAATGGATCTTTTTGGGATATCTGAGACGTTTCAAATCGCTTGGGGTTAACACTTCCTTATAATTTCCGATTTCAGGAGAAATAATCGTTGACCTTGTTTGTTTTAAGGCCTGAAGGACAAAATTATAATACTGCTGATAGGTTTTTTTTCCGTAGTATGAGGCGGTATAAAATATTTTCATGAATACATATATATGTATATCAAACTATTTACTCTGACGAGCTAAACCTATATAATTGCCAATATATACATATATTATTAATTCATTATACTATATGATAAATCAATTTGGTATCCATGTAAAAGTAAAGAATTTTGAAAGCTCATATCAGTTTTACAGACGTTTGGGATTTAAGCCGGTTTTCGCATATGGAAAAGTATCTTTTTTGTCCAAACTTGAGAAACAAATACCGAGAGTTAATGAGATCTATAACGGCGTAACGTTTCAGATAGGAAATGCTCTTTTTGAGATAGCGGACGGACATATGGCAGTGAAAAAAAAGGTATTTAAAAAAAACATTGACAACTCAAAGATATCGGCCATGATACAGGTATCTTCTCTGAAGAGCATTATGAACGTTTGTAATAAATATAATTATCCAATTGCGGTCCAGCCGAAAATATATCCATGGGGGACACAAGAGCTTGTCATAAAGGATCCGGATGGGTTTGTGCTTGTCTTTATCGAAAAGATAAAGAAACATTAGACAGGTAAATCTTGATATTTTTGGGCAGAAGCGGATTTTAATCCTTCTATCAATATAATCGATTTAATATCTCCAACGTACGTGTTTTAAATGCGATAACGGGATGAGGAGAGTTAATTATGGTGACGATTGGGGAGTTGGTTGACCGTTTTGAGGGAATGGAGTTCCGGTAGGTGTACCTTTACTAAATGTTTTAGTAATGGTGCTTGATATGTTTCCCGCCTGGTCTTTTACTTTAGCCGAAAATGTATGCGATCCGTCAGGTAAGCTATCGAAACAAGGAAAATATGCATCCGGTCCTGATTTCCATTCGCTCCACGAACTGCCATCCAGTTGATGACTGAATGTAAATTGCTGTGTTCCTGCTGATACATTATCATCAGCGCGAAGCGGTAGACACATTTGCCCCCGTCCGTCAGATGAGATAAAACCGCTTAAAGCAAAGGAAATGGTGGGTGGTATATTATCGGAAGATGAAACAGATGATGAAGTGAGGGGAATAGCATATTGGGTAAGATCCGAAGAGGAAGAATGAGATGTTTGTGTCGGTGCAGGCGTGGGATATGTTTTAATTGCGGTCGTAGGAATTATATTTTTAGGAGATGGAGTAATAGTGAGTGTTGGAGATGGAGCAGTTTGGGCACTGGTCGGGGTCGGCGGAATTAAAATCTTTTTATGAGTAATAGTATTTTGTGCGAATACTACTGTACCTACTACAGCAATTGAAATAGCCGCAAGAACCAATTTTTTACTCATGAGTTGAATTATAACAAAATATTACTTGGTAACCAAATATGTAGTATGAGTTTATTACGGTGTTGGAGTAGGTGTCGGGGTTGATGTCGGGGTAGGCGTAAGAGTCGGAGTTGGGGTTGTGGTAACAGTTGGAGTAGGAGTTACAGTAAGGGTTGGGGTAGGTGTGGTGGTAAGAGTGGGGGTTGGGGTTACGGTAAGAGTTGGAGTAGGTGTAGTGGTGACTGTGGGGGTAGGGGATGGAGTGAGAGTGGGAGTAGTAGCAATTGGTGCACTCAAAGATACCACGTCATCTACTGCATTATTAGATATGGAATAAAAAGCAAGTGAGTAGTCTACTACATTTACAATTCCATCGGTATTTAGATCTGTTTTTAATTCCGCACCCGTTGTACTTATTTTTCCCAGATCGCGCATGATAAGAGACATGTCTTGTGCATCTACTTTACCGTTTGCCGGTGGTAAATCTCCGCTCAAAAATACTTGTGCGGTAAGATCGGCGGAGGATCCTGAAGACAAAAAGAAAAAAGCCGGCGTTTTACAATTATTTCCGAACGTGTCAGTACTACAGAAAAGTCTGCCGATATATCCAACAGGTTTAATAAAAAGAGCATAACGATCAGTAAATGTAAAATTTGATTGAAGAGGAACGTCTGCGGTAAAAGCATCAGTTTGGTAGGTAAACAGCACGTCATTTTGTTCAAAAGCCTTGCTTGGCCCATTGTAAAAATCAATATGTGCTTTTGCTTTGTCACCTGCTTTATGGGTTCCTTGAAGTTTTAATTTAAGGGTAAGGGTATTGGCGCTTGCTCTTGTTTTGAAGGGAAGGGACATCATCGTAAAAACTGTTGCAATTACCGCGACACAAAAAATACTCAACACGATAAAAAATGTGCCGTAAATAAAACCGTTATCAGCATTTACTGTATCATTTTGCATTTTAAAGTTCTTTAAACGAACGTGTAAAATCTAATATCGGCTCTCCATTAAAGTATGCCTGAGTATCTTTTTCATTTATATTCATCATTATGTTCGGTTGTTTATGAACAATTATTGTTGCAAATAATTCATTCATCTTTCCATACGTTATTGAAGATCCAAGAGGCATGGCAATACCGGTTATCGTTATGTTTCCATCCTTGAAAAGAGCACGGGGATATGATGGAAATGCCTTTCCTTTTATTATTTCCTTTACCTCAACGGTTGAAGGATAGGTAATAACCAGATCGGTTGCGTCCACCAACACATTGTCTTCACCTTTTAAAGTAATATCAATTTGTGAATCTTCGCCTGTAAGAGAGGTTGATTTGGCAGTAAAATATACGCCTCCTGCCTTTTTTTCAACCTGTGCCGTCTGTTTTTCGGTTTCAATCTGTGTGGATTCCTTTTTTTGCATGTCCGCGACCTGTGATTTGAGGGTTGAGGCTGTATTTTTTGCCTCCTGTGCTTCTTTTGTCAATCGGTCTTTTTCCTGTTTAAGGGGGATAAAGACAATAATGGCGCCGATTCCTACAGCAAGAATAATGGAAAAAAGGATCATTAGTTTGATTTTCATACTACTATCATAATAATAGGTATATTTATATCTGTCAAATCAGGGCAAATCAAGATTTGCCTTATTTGCCCTTTTTTAGTAAAATGTCAGGATGAAACCAACGATTCACACTCTTCCTAACGGCCTTCGGGTCATGCTTGTTGATACTAAATCATTTCCTACTCTTACGATGCTTTTACTGGTTGGTGCAGGATCACGCTATGAAAACGAAAAAAACAACGGCATTGCCCACTTTCTGGAGCATATGTTTTACAAAGGAAGCAAGAATTTTCCGGATATGGAAATTATCTCCCAGGAAATTGAGGGGATGGGGGGCAATTGGAATGCATTCACTTCCAAAGATTATACTGGTTATTATATTAAAGCCGCCTCTTATCATTTGAAAAAAATGGCCGTTATACTATCTGACATCCTCATGCATCCTTTATTAAAGTCCGAAGAAATCGAAAAAGAAAAAGGAGTGATCGTTGAAGAGATTAATATGTATGAAGATACTCCTCAAAGGCGGGTATCGGACATTTTTGAAAATGTTATGTATCAAGGAAGCCCTCTTGGCTATGATATTGCGGGAAGCAAAAAAACAGTAACTTCATTTGATAGAAATACGTTCGTAAATTATATGCAAAGTTTATATCATCCTCACAACGCAGTTCTTATGATTGCAGGGGGATTGAAGGAAGCAGGAGATGTGATGGGAGTAGTACAGGAGACATTTTCAAAATGGAATGGGGGAACATCCTCAACGTTTCTTCCTTACAATACTGTCCAAACAAATACGCGCATCCATATTGAGCATAAAAAAAGTGAGCAGGCGCATTTTTGTTTAGGTTTTCCGACGTATGGAATCGAAGATAAACGGAGACCGGTTATGAAGATTCTTGCAACCATTTTAGGAGGCGGGGCTTCTTCACGTCTTTTTACTGAGGTCCGTGAAAAAAAAGGACTATGCTATTACATTGGTACTGGCGTCGAACAATATCATGATACGGGTAATATTGTCACTCAATCCGGAGTCACCAAAGAGGTTCCCAAAGTAAAAGAAGCACTTGTTGCTACCATGAAAGAACACATGAAACTTGTGAAAGGACAAATTAAAGACAGCGATATTGCTCGGTCAAAGGAAATGATAAAAGGCCGTATGTTGCTCTCTTTGGAAGATTCTTTCAATGTCGCTCATTTTTACGGTCTTAAACAGCTTCATGAAAATAAAATCCAATCACCTGAGGACATTATTACGGAAGTAGAAAAAGTTACCAAAGAGGAAATAGTTGCCTTAGCTCAGGCAATTTTTGTACAGGATAAACTAAACTTTTCCATTATCGGCCCTTTTGAAAGGGACGATTTTCAAATAGATGAATTTGTGTTTTAATAACACATGACAAAAATAATTGGTCTTGCTGTATTTGTTTCTCTCATTATGGGCGGATGTATTGGTTATTTTATACGTTCAGCCGTCTTGAATGATACTTCAAGCGGGATGCAATATATTACCAGCAATCAAAATTACCCTTTTATTTCTCAAAGACTGGATAGTGAATCGGTCAACGAGACAACTCAAGGAGAAGTTTTGACCATGAAAAGTCAAATTACAAAATATATACAAGACATAACCAATGACGGCAAGGTTACCAAAGTAGCAGTATATTATAGAGATTTAAACAACGGGCCGTGGATGGGATTAATGAGAAAGACGAGTTTACTCCGGCCAGCCTATTAAAAGTACCCATCATGATGTCTGTTTATAAACTAGCTGATGAAGATAAAACATTTCTTTCAAAAAAGATCATAGATGAAGTCTCTAGCAATGGGATTGTCCAGGATATTGTGCCGACTGTACAAATGATAAGAGGTAATAATTACACAATCGAAGAATTAGTGGAGAGAATGATCATATATTCGGATAATGAAGCAAAAAACCTCCTCATATCACAGATAAAAGATAATGATCAGGTCCAAATATATAAAGATCTTGGTATGGCTGTTCCGGGAGTTGTGTCTGTTGACGACTACATGTCAGTGCATACGTATTCATCCTTTTTTCGGATTTTATATAACGGATCGTACCTAAGCCGTAATTTATCTAACAAGGCATTAGAATTACTCTCAAGGAGCGACTTTAAAGATGGTCTGGTTGCCGGGTTACCTGCTAATATAAAAGTGTCACACAAATACGGTGAACGCGGTTTGAAAGACGGCATAAAACAACTTCATGATTGCGGCATTATTTACAGTAAGGATGATCCGTATATTTTATGTGTCATGACTCGGGGATATGATTGGCAAAATCAAGCAGACGTATTGAAAAATATATCAAAAATGGTGTATGAAGTGGTAAAGAACTAATCTTTCTTAATTGGTCATAATTATTCCATAACGTAATATTTGTTCATTAAAATAGATCATTTTTTTGTACTTATACAAAGCCATTTTTAACTATTATTTAGATATTTATACAGTTAAATACAGAAAATGACAAATTTAATATTTAAATACTTGTTAAAGGTTTAATTATAGATTTTAATACTATGCAATAGTTTTGCATTATAATAGATGGATGATGTTATTTTTTCTTTTTATTTTAGGATGTGCGATCGGATCATTTTTAAATGTACTTATTGACCGGTTACCGAATGAAGAATCAATCAATGGCCGTTCACATTGTGATTCATGCAAAAAAACCATAGCTCCTTACGATCTTATTCCCGTACTGTCCTACATCTTATTAAAAGGGAAATGCAGATATTGTCACAAAAAACTAAGCATACAATATCCGTTAATTGAACTTCTTACCGGAGTAATATTTACATTGATTGTGTATTTTTCTCCTTTTGCAAGGCCTTTATTGGAGGGGCAATTTTTTATTCCCCATATGGTGCAATTGGGAATCTATTTAGCCGCTGCTTCATGTTTTGTTGTTATTTTCTTTGCCGACGTGAAATATCAAATTATTCCTGATGAAATGCAGGTTGGATTATTGGTCTTGGTATTGTTTCAAAAAATAATCGATACAGTTACGGTAATGCAACTGGGGTCAAGTCTGTTTGCAGCAATGGTAACAATGGCTCCTATTTTATTTTTATACCTTATAACCCGCGGGCGCGGAATGGGCTTTGGGGACGTAAAATTGAGTTTTATTGTAGGGTTTTTACTTGGTATTAAAGGAGGGTTGTCGGCTTTATATATTGCCTTTGTATTGGGGGCGGTTGTGGGAATTTATTTCTTGATTCTTAAAAAGAAAAAAATGAAAAGCAAGATAGCATTTGGACCGTTTATTGTGCTAGGGACTGTAATGATTATCCTGTTTCAGCAGGAGGTGTTTGATTTGGTAAAACGGATTTACGGATTTTAAAGTTGTTACGGAGCAAAAGACAAAGTCTTTATAATAAAGGGGAATTCATGTCCGATATTTACACATATTGCCCGATAGGCGCTTCCTTTAGTATAGACAAAAGTAAATTCTGCATTTCCCTGCTTGTTTGTTGTTTTAATCTGGGAAGAGATAAGCCTGTTTTCTTTAAAAAAAAGTATTTGAATTGTTTCATTAGGGACAATAATATCTTCAACCCCCTTTGTCGTAACTTCAAAAAAAGCAATATTTTCATGAGATACTGTATCTAAAGTGACCGTTGACCTTTCTTCAATTGCCTTTTTCCACACGGGAGACAAAGTAACGGTTGCCGTAACTCCTATTTCAGTTGCGTTTGTAGTGGTTTGGAAAAGAAAGATATACAAAAAAAACACCACAAAAAAAACTACTCGTCGTCCCCTTAACATAAAGATATTATATCCTACAGACGAATGTTTTTCAATTACAGCCTAACTGCTTGCTGAAGTATAATGACGGAGGGCATAGTGCCAAAATTTGCGGGAAAAAATAAACAAAAAAACAGAGAGAGCAGTAAGAGTAAGTACGTCTCCGTTTAATGTTCCCCTTACGAGAATTTGCGCGGGGGTGGCAACTGCAATTGAAAAGGGGAGTATGAAAAAAAGAATAAATATATTTGCTTCACGTATCATCTCCACGGGATAACGAGACATGCCGTTTATGGTAAAGAGAAAATCAGTGATGTTGGTAAGACGGGGAAACCAAATCAAAAGAGAACTGTATATCATCCAAAGAGAGTAGAGAAGAGCTATTCCAAATATTACAAATACTATAAATCCTATCCATCCGGCCGGGGTTATTTTTGTGTGAGTGACATTGAGGTAAAAAAATAAGAAAATTATTCCGAGAGCTACGCGAACAAGATTGGCATAGCGTTGGAGGAAATTTGTTACCATAAATTGTGAATCAACCGGCTTCAGAAGAACAAAATCAAGCTCTCCCCGGTCTATAAGACGGGCAAGACGGTCAAAGTTACCGGTAAAAAAGAAATGCAGAAGTCCGATGATGATGACATATAAAATAGCAAGGATAATTAGTTCGTTTTTGCTCCAGCCGAATGCACTTTTTGTACGGACGGTAAGCAGACTGATCCAAATTATCTGGAATATGCCCCACCCGACGGTTGAAATGGTGCTGTTGATAAAATGTGCGCGATAGATGACAAACTGATGAAAACTGAAGCGTAAAAAAGCCCTATATAAATTTAAATATCTTCGTAAGGTGTTTATTACTATTTTGTCATTCCGGCGAAGGCCGGAATCCAGACTATGAATTTCATCTATTGTTTTTTTAGACTGGATCCCCGCCTGCGCGGGGATGACGAATGTTTTATTCATTGTCCGTGTGAAGTAAATTCTTTAATTCCGCGACTCCACATAATCCGGTTAAGAACAATAAAAAAACCCAACCAAATAGTCTGCATTCCGATAGCCTGCAAAAGCTGAAGGTAGGTAAGTTGACCCTGTAAAGCAAGGATAGGGAAAAAAGCAGTATAGGCAAAAGGAAGCAGATATGCGATGGTCTGCAGGATTTTAGGAAAGAGAAATAAAGGGATCACTCCTCCTGATAAGACAATAATCATAATATACACAAGTTCAAAGGCTCCCCGGCTATCTTTAAACCAAAAAGCGCTAAGTCCCAGATTCATCTTCATAGTAAACATGATGAAAAAAGCCATGACGGCCATGAGAATCGTTGCTAGGATAGCAATAGGGTCACGGGTAAGGGAAATAAATTTACCGAAAAATACGGTAAAAAATATCATAATAAGTATGCCGTATGTTCCCTGTAAAATCCGGTAGGGGATTTCTTCAATAAACTTTATCCAATAATAGGGGAACGGACGAATAAGATATCTGGTCAAGTCTCCTTGTTGAATATCAAGAACGGCAACATCCTCCTCAATATGGGAGTTAAGCATTGCTCCGGCTATGGTAAGCAGAAAATAATAAGTAGTTGCTGCGGTTATAGTCCAGTTGGCTGCAAAGGAGCTGTTTTTCATGGCTCCGGTCCAAAACAAAATCAAAGTAAGATTGTTGGCAAGGGGAATTAGTAACCACACAAGAGACCGGAGGCGGTGATTTAGGATCTGCTGGAAATGAAGCGCAAAGATATTAAGGATGGACATGGCGGTTGTTTTTTTCCGAAAATAACGAACGTATGATTTCTTCAATGGGCGGTTCTTCAATATTCAGATCTGCAATGGAATAGGTTTTCAGAATATGAGCGGCTACTTCATTTGATTTGTTTCTTTCAACTTCAAGATTGATCTGGAATCCGTCATGCAGCAGAACGTTACCTAATTGCTTTAACTCATGGACAGGGGCTGTGTCATTAAAAAAAATGGAAAGAAGTTTGCGGCTTGAATATTTTTTTATTACTTCCTCAAGTGGGCCGTCAAACAAGACTTCTCCGTGGTCTATGACTATTACCCGTTTGCATAATTCTTTTACGTCGTCCATGTAATGGCTGGTAAGGATAATGGTTGCCTTGTATCTCGTATTGTATTCTTTAATAAACTCACGCAGTTTTTTCTGCATGACAACATCAAGCCCGATGGTTGGTTCATCCAAAAAAAGGATGCGGGGAGAGTAGAGAAGTTGGGCGATAAGTTCGCACTTCATGCGTTGTCCCAAAGAAAGATTGCGGACTTGAATATTTAAAATGTCTTCAATGCCCATAAGACGGCTGAGTTCGCCGAGAGTATTTTTAAATTGCGCCTCCGGCACCTGATAAATTTCTTTGTTCAAAAGAAAAGACTCCATAGCAGGTAAATCCCACCAAAGTTGATTTTTCTGACCCATGACGAGGGATATTTTTTTCAGGAATTCATTCTTGCGGTCAAAAGGAGTAAATCCGGCAACCTGAATAGTGCCTTGTGAGGGGTATAATAATCCTGAGAGCATTTTAAGCGTAGTGGTTTTTCCGGCGCCGTTTGGTCCGATAAATCCGATAAGTTCTCCCTCTTCAATGGTAAAAGATACGTCCGTAACTGCCTTAAATTCCGTGTAGGTTCTCTTAAAAAGAGACTTAATTGATCCCAAGAGACCCGGTTCTTTTTTATGGGATTTAAACGATTTGTAAAGGTTGTTAACCTGGATAATGGGAGCCATGTTTCCATTATATCATCAAAACATATCCTGCCCCTTGTTTGATAGAAAAAAATATGTAATACTTAAATAAAGATGCGTACTTTAATAAAAAACAATAAAAAATACCTATTTGCTTTTTTTCTTCAACTGTCTATTGTATGCGTAACCATCCTTTTTGCCGTTTGTTCTTTTTGGCTTAACAAAAGTCAGTGGAACTCTTTTTTCGTAGGCATTTTTGAGAAAAGATCGATAAATGAACTGGAAACCTATCACGCTGATGTTCAAGAAGAAATTCAACAATATTTTAAAATCCCCGAAAACGTCCTTCTTAACGCAATAAATAGTCAATTATCCTCCTTACTTGAGCAAAATAACAGCTTAGAGATACAGAAAGTACTTGATTTTATGGTAAATATTGATGTAAATTTTTGGACGGTGTCCATTCAGGATTCAAAAGGCATAATAAAATACGTTTCCACAAAAAACCCTGCACTTAAGGCTGGTATCGGCATGGATTTCTCAAAAAGAGAATATTTTGTAGCTGCTCTTAAAGAAAAGAAACCTATTTATAGTCACGTATTAATAGGCGCATTGACCAAAAACCCTATTATCGCAATTTCCATACCCATCTTAAAAAACGGGAACATTTCGCATGTGTTAACTGGCTTCATTTCACTTGATCAATTAAACAAGAATTTCACTGTTTCCAAGCAATTTTATGAAAAATACAGTATTTTGACGGATGATCAGGGCAATATAATAGTTTCCAACTCTGCCGATGCAAAAAATGTTCAAAATATTACCCACAGTGAACCGCTTTTTGCCAAACTCAAAGAGAGTGGTTCCTCTGCAGCAGACACACACATCGAGTACAATTTTATTAACGATAAGGTGTTTGTCAAGGGAAAAAGAATCGCAATAGGGAAAGAAGGATATAAGGTGTATCTTTTCAACTTTCTTAAAGTGAATAGTTTTGAAAATGAAAAAAACCAAGTGATGCAAACAGTTACCAAGACTGGCAAACTCGAACTCATGGTTTGGGTCGTTATAAACATACTTATTATGATCAATATGCGCTATATATTACAAATATATGAACGATTTGAAACAAAAACCAAAGCAAAAACAAAATAATTTTTATTTTGTATGTTTTGGTTTATTAGCGATTTTTATCCTTCTTAGTCCCATCTGTTATTCTCGCTATATTGCATGGCGATACAGTTTATTTATTCAAAACAAAAGTATTATTAATGCATTTAAAAACGGAACGTCGGCTGAAATAAGGTCTGCCTCCATAAAAAATGGTTTTGAATACGTCAGGGTGCAAAAAAACAATAGCTCTTCATCAGTAGAATTATTGCAACAGATCAATCTTATTCCGGTATATAAGGTTCAAAACCCTCTCGTATTATCACCTACTCTTAAGGAGAATTTAAGCAATACTCTTCCTTATGTGCTCTGTAGATCGTGGCAATGCTCATTATTATTTCCGTTAGTTACCGATAAGGGGGAAGCATTTATAATCATTCAGAAACTTTTTCCATGAAGAAAACAGTACTGTTTTTTTTAGCTCAGTTTACTATTCTGGTAATACTTTTTTCAGGAGTGGTATTTTTCACTGAATCCAAAAGTACCAACATGTCAATTACCATGACTGTTGAGCCAATCCGTACCATTATTGTGGATAAAAACTTAAGAATTGTGCGTATTTTAAGCAATACCCGCGAAGAGGTGCGGCCGGTTGTTTATCTTGAAGGCCAGGATAAGCTTGAACTTCCCTATACGGATTCGATTATGGAACAATATACCCTTTTGAAGAAAGTTACTAACTTCAGTAAGCCGGGAGTAGTGTTTGAACGTGACGATCGGGTATCTGTTTCATTTTTTAAATATATTTTGTCACTTCTGGGCAAAATGTTTCGTATTAACTTCTAGAAGTGGTTACTTCACAATAACAGAAAGACGGGAAGAGGGGTTATTTTTATCATAAACTTCATATGTACCTATGTCATAAAGTTGTACGCGTAATTCCTCTGATTTGCCATATCCCCGGGGCGTTCTTAATAACGGATTATCCGATGCTAAAAACATCAATTGATTTTCGCTATCGTTAATAATACTTAAATAATAGCTGTTTTTTACCTGTACTACCCGTGGGGTAAACTCACCATTAATATACAATACATTGGTAACCGCCTTACTTTGTCCGACGGGAATCACATTTTTTAATGTATTTTCTTCCTGTGCCTTACCCTGTAACAGGAGAGAAAGATTATTGGTTAAGACAAAGGGGAAAAAAAAGGCATGTACTAAAAAACCGAGGGTAAAAAACAATACCATGATAAAAACAATCCGAATTTTCTTTCCGTGACGTTTAATCATAATGTTATCCGAATAAAACTTTGAGAGCTTTTCTCAAGCGTTTTCGAAGAAGATAAAGAATAAAGAAAATAAGGATGACAGTGGCAAGAAGACGGACAGGTATAACAGTAAAATTAGTGACGGAAGTCAATGTATCATTTTTTATTGATCCGTAATACATAATGGCAGTTGCTGTGTAGCGACCCAAGAGGAATTGCTTATTGAGGGACGCTTTTATGATGCGGCTTGCACCGGGAAATACATTAGAGCCGGTTACGACGATATCAGATACTTTATTCCCAAACATGTCAGTAACATTAATAAGTCCGAACGCTTTTGAATGGACATTGCCCTTGTTAGTGAATTTAAGAGAAAAAGGAACCGGTCCGAATTCAAGAAATGCAGGTGCTTTAAATTCATCAAGGAATAATTGCTCCTTGACTGCTCCGGAAATTTTTACTAAAAAAAGCGATGCAATTTCCTGTCCTATACTGGCTGCTCCTCCTTGTTCTGGGGTGGTAACCCCGTACACAAAAGATCCGTAATATCCTCCTGCTACGTTATCTTTCGGGATAGTAACTTCAGCAACAATTTCCTGTGTTTCACCTGCCTTCAAGGTAAAGGATGCAGGAGTTATTTTTGACCAGTTTGTCAGGGAATAAGGGCCTTTTGCCGCCTCAAGTGCCACCTGGCCTTCTTCTCCTGAGGCTGTGAAATCTTCGATGTGAACTTTGATGGGAAGAGCTGCTTGACTGAGATTTCTGACCTTTGATTTTACGGTAATTGTTTTTCCCGGATCAGCTTGAACTTCCTGTGAAGGAGGGGATACTTCAAGAGATTGGGAGGAGACTTGGTTTTGGGCAAAAATACCCATGGATACAAAAAGGCTGACACTAACAATAACAAGTATTAATGATAGAAAAAAAACAAGCGTTTTTTGCTTTCTTTGAAGAAATAATTTAATAGCCATGAAACTAATAGGTCGGTGTGGCAACTAAGATAACCGTACCTGTGTAATTACCGGCTGGTTGTAGGGAATTTACTGCTACCTGCCATCCAACCCGTGTTACCTCTGAGGAAACGTAGGTGGTGTTTGAGGCGATTGGATCAGCAGTAGTTGTCATGCCTGCCCATTTATTTGTGGTGAAACGGCTGGTTCCTCCAGTGCCGACCAATGTGGTGCTTTCAGTTGTATATCCGAAAAATCCGCTGTTGGCATTGGCAGTTACACCGTTTGGAGCCGTCCATGTTGCCGGAGAAGCGTTTGAACCGGTAAAATAATCAATATTATTGCTTCCCCCATCAGTAAGAGGAGGGTTGGCTGAGGCTGACGCCGTAACCACATATCCCCCGATTGAATTTGAACTGATAGTAATGTCATGTGCTGCTATTTTTGGTGTACCGACTGCAACGTTACCAAAGGGAATGGTGGTTGCACTTGTATTTGTTGTTACATTTATGGCAGCTTGATCGGTAAATAAAAACCCGCTGCTTACTGGTGCGATGGAAAAGGAAAACGTTGGGTCAACCGAGGCGGTAACCGCCATGGAAGTACCGGTTAATGTTGCAAATGCAACGGTTGCAGTGTCAATTGCAACAGCGCTTCCGTCTTTCGTGGTGATTCTCACATAAAAGGCGGTATTAGTAGTTGTCGGATTAGTTATGCCGCTTAAAAAAGGAACATTTGCTGGTGCAAGTGCCTGGGTTGATGGGGTAGTAACGGTTAATGTAATAGTACAATCAGTATTACCGCTACCTGTACAATTCGTGTTGGTTGCAGATGGTGTATAACCGGTGCCGGAAATACCGCTCACTGTTCCCAGTTGCGGGGCGGCAACTAATACCATGCCGCTTGGCGCGGTACAAGTACCCGATGCAGTTGTACAATATTTAAAATCGATAGTTTTAATAGAAGTTGTTGTGCCGGGAGTGAATACAAAAGAGTGTCCTGCGACAACTCCAGCCTGTGAAGTAGTTATAGTATCTTTAGCACTTGATAATGCAGCTTTTACCGGAATGACAAACGGAAGGCTTGAAATAAGAAGTGTTATAATGATCGCAATTGTAGCCAGTGGAAACCTCTTCTTAGTAAAAATTTTTTTCACCATACTTTTATTAAGACAGATGTGTATAAGTTTGTCAATAGATAATAATCATTTTAATAAGTAGGAGTTGTTACCAAAATCACCGTTCCGGTATAAGATCCGGCCGGTTGCAGATTATTTACTTCAGCCTGCCATCCGATACGGGTAGTTTCTCCACTCATAACTGAACCTGTATTACAGGCAATTTCATATGCAGTTGTCTCCGGTCCCGCCCATTTATTACCACCTGAAACAGTAAATCTGTTTGCTGAGCCGGTACAAAGAGATGAACTTTCAGTTGTATATCCGAAAAACCCTGTGTTTGCGTTAGGACTTGATCCGGCAGGTGAAAGCCATGCGGAAGGCGTAGCGTTAGTACCCGTGAATTTATCAATGTTATTATTTAATCCGTCTGCAAGCGGTGGATTATCTGATTTAACGGTAATGACATAACCGCCAGAAGAGTTACTAGTAACGGTAATATCATGTGCGGCTATTTTGGTAGATCCCGTTGAAAGGGAACTAAAAGGAATAGTTGCGGCAGTAGTGGACCCGAGATTAATGGTTGCACCATTCACAAATCCCGATGTAACTGCAGCAAGCGATACGGAAAAAGTTGCACCTACATCGGCCGAAACTGCAATTGAAGTTGATCCGAGAGTTGCAAATGCTACGGTCGTAGAATCAATCGTATCGGCATTTCCGTCTTTTGTAGTTATCTTTATAAAAAACGATGAGTTTATTGAAGTTGGATTGGTGATATTTGAATAAGGGATTACTATGGCTGTCCCACTTGAAACAGATATGGGACTAGTGACAGTCAGAATAATATTGCCATTACTGGCAAAATTTGTTGTACTTGCTCCAAGTCCGGTCAGGGATCCCTGTGATCCGGACGTAGTCACTAATCCATTTGGAGTTGAACAGGCGCCGGCTGCAGTTGTACAGTATTGGAAAGTAACTGAGGCAATCGTTCCTGTTGTTGCTGTTGTAAAGGAGAAATCATGATTTATCCCGGTTTGTCCGGCGCGGGAGTCAGAAATAGTTACTTTGGCGGCCGAAAGAGTTCCTGCAAAAACAGTGAATGAAATAAAAGCCATAATTGTTACTGCGAGCATTATGGTTATGAATAATTTGTTCATTTTATCCTTTCAGCAATACATGTAAAGCTTTTAATAATTTTCCCCTTCTTCGCATTATAACTATACCAACTGTTATAACAAATATGAAGAGGAGGAGTCTGAAAAATGGGAACGCCACAAAATATGTTGAAGCAATCTTTTGAATACCCCCTCCGACTGACACGTAAAGGGTAGCTTTATAAAACAAATGAGGGAATTGACTTAGGGTAATAGTTTGTTCCCATTTTCTTGATTTGCCGGGAAATACAAATTTTTCTTCAAGGTTAATGGTCTGGGAAGAACCGAAAAGGGACTTAATGACCAGATGGGGTTTGGCGGAAAAATGATTAAGCGCCGTATTTTTTACCAAAAAATCAGTCTTTACTTCGTTTTTTTCATAAAAAAGCTGATCAAATCCATATTTATGTATCTCTACTTTATTAAGGGGAATGTCCTGTACACCGAGGGAACCCATGAGTAATATGCCGATTTTGGCCGATACTTCCTTTGGTAATCCCTGCATTTCGGGAAGGATGGGGCGGAGGAATATCATGCCGTAGTATCCTCCGAAGGGAACTCTGTCGGGTACTTGGATTTGAAAATCAATCGACCGTTGTTTTTTCGCTTCAATAATCATGTCGGAGGTCGGAAATGAAATCCATGAGGCAATGTTATTATTTGATTTTCCTTGCGGTGATCCGTCATCTGGCGTTTCAAGCGGCTCCACATTCAGTTGTATGGGGAGCGGAACATCAAGATTATTAGTCACCTTCAGGATGTGGTTGTATTTTTTTCCGGGAGACAGGGAAATGTTAAAAATAACCGGAGAAACAGACAAAATAGAAGACGGTGTTTGGGCACAAACAGGTCTGATAAATATTAAAGCGATTACAAAAACCGTAATTGTTATAAAAAAATATTTTTGACTTATTATTTTTGACATTTGAGTTTAATTAATACGTCGGTACCACTATATATTGAATTGTTGATGTATAAGTACCTGCCATAGTGGTTGAGGGGGCGGTTACACGATATGATATGGTGAACTGCTCACCGGTTATGGGAGAAAGTATTGGGCCCGCATGATCGGCTACCGGTTCTCCGGGTGTGTCGGTAATAAATTTAGCGTATTTTGGTCCACCATTTGTAAAGCGGTCAACGGGGGATCCAACAAGATTATTATCATTTGTGGTGTAACCAAATCCATTGCCGGTCCAGCTGGTGGGTATTGCATTGGTGCCGCCATAGTCGGCAATCGTTTTAGTGCCGTCAATTGTATGGGTGAGCGGTTGGGATTCATAGGCATATACAATATATCCATTATATGCGTTGGTTGAGGTTGTCAGAACCGTAGTTTTACTCGAATCAGTGAAACTGTTGCCCGAATTCAAATTTGAAAAAGTGATTGATGCACTGCCGATACCGAAAGTAAGGGATGGATCTGAGGTTGTCTGAGAATATTCCGGTCCCCATGGACTTTCAGTAAAATTGCCCTGTTTTGCCTTTACTTTTATCCGGTATACCGTATTATTTTTTAAACCCGTTACGTAAAAACCGCCCGTATCACCCCAACCTACGTTTATTGCCCCCGAGTAAGTAAGCCAGTCTTCAGCTCCCAAAACTCCTGCAACCGTATAATCGCTTTGGATATATTTTGTCGTAGCCCAGTTATCGTCAGTTATAGCAATGGCATACCGGGTATCAGTTGGATTATTGCCAGTTGCAATAACTATTTTAAGACGGTCGTAATTATTACCCGGATTGGTGAAGCTGGGAGTAGGAGGAGTAGCTACCTGCAGGGTAAAAACCAAGCCTGCGTTAGCACGATATGTATTTGACTCGGAGGAGGCAACGTCAATCTCTCCTGCAGTGCCGAAAAGAGAATAGGTATTTGAACTGGCAGAAGCCACTCCTCCTGCACCGAAACCAAACTCTTTAAGTTCATACGTTGTGCTTTGCGGACCGGCAAAAACAGGAAATATGGTTGCGGAAATAACGATAAAAATTATAACCGGTATTGCTATCTTCATACCTTTGTATAATAAGTGCTTCTTCCTTTTCCGATGGAAAAAATAATACCAAGCGAGCTGAGTTTTGCCAGATCTCGGGAGGCGGTAATCTGGGAAACTTTGAATTTCCGCTGAACTATCTTATTGGTTATTTTGGCATCAGGCATGCTAAAGAGGGTGAGGATAGCGTGTTGACGGTCATTCAGGTCAAACATATCCTGATTGAAAGATATTTCTTCTCGGTTTGATTTGAGCATTTGTACTGTTTTTTGCAATTGGTGAATGACTGCTGAGGCGACATACTCCAGCCACATAGTGACATTTTGCTGACGTGTGGTTTTCAAAATCAGGTCTTTGTATGAAGAAATATTGTGATAGAAATATTGTGCATATATAGGCAAACGCTTCATGTCATAACCGTATTTGTATAGAAAAAGAAGAAATACCAGTTGTGAAAACTGTTCATTATAATCAGAGAACGGATTTAGGGTAAGAATAAGTATTTGAGCCAAGGCTGCCTGGATGACGGGGTGTTCTGGATTAACCTGGATGTAGCGGAGGCTTGTTTCAAGCGTATTTGTGTCTATTTGAAACGTTCCTTTGAATATTTCGTTATAGAAAACAATAAGATCGTCGGTTGTAACGGATTTTTTAGTCACAAGCCAATGATGATATAAATAGTCATGCGCTTTTTTAAAACTGAGGATAAGATTTTCATGTGGATGGGGTGTTTTTGTGCCTATCGGAGTCAGAAAAGACTGAATATGTTCTTTGGAAACGGCTATTCCGTTAAGTGCCAGCAAATAGTGAATACGTTCAAGTTCAGCCTCCCACTGAAGCTGAAGCTCCTCCACAGGGGAAAGGGGATACAGGAGCAATTCTTTTCTGAGTTCATCAATCTTACTTAGTTCTTCAGTTAGGGTAACTGATTTGGTATAAGAAAGGTTTTGCATATCTTATACAAACTTATCACAATCTTATCATCTTGTCAAGTTTTCAAGTTTGAGGCCATTATGTATAGAATTACGAAAAATTGATAAGAATATGATAAGAATAATATCAAGTATATACCATAATAGATACGTTTGGTTACTTTTTAATTAAAGAGCCTCCCAAAGGTAAAATAGCCATTGAATGATAAGATTATGATAAGATTTTCTGAAGCTTGACATGGGGTTTATCTTGCTGGTATTATTATAATGTATTATCTAGCTAAATAATATCAAGTCATGAAGCCCCAAATTTATTATTATACTATTAAGTCTCTTCTGTTCTTTCTTCTTTTTTTGGGTATTTTTCTTCTTTCAAACTCATTTTCCCCTGTATATGCTACTGCGGGTATAAACCGCACTATTAATTTCCAGGGTAAAATCGTAAATAAGGCCGATGCTACCAATATCACTAACAATAGTTATAGTTTTACGTTCAAATTTTATGATGACCCGGCAGCAGGAAATCAGCTACCTATAAGTGCTCCGTGGAGCGAGACTCAATCGTTGACGGTAACCAATGGTATATTTCAGGCTACGCTTGGTTCATCTACTCCTATTCCCGCAGGACTTGATTTTAACAGCGACAGCATTTATTTGGACATAACTTTTGGCGGAGAGCATTTTACCTCAAGGGTTCGTATGACAGCTGTCCCTTATGCATTAAATGCCGAGAAAGTGGGAGGATTAACCGTGACAAGCACAACTGGTACTTTAACTATTCCAAACAGCAAAACCATCCAATTTGCAGACGCATTTACCACAAGCGGAGCATTCCCACTAACTCTTACTACCACTAGTTCCACGATCGCTACACTTCCTGCGGGCACAATTACTTTAGTTGATTTGGATACCACCCAGACTTTAACAGGTAAAACAATCGGATCAACGGGGTTAATTTTTTCAGGTGCGACAACCGATATTTCAACCGTTTCAAATCAGGACTTTGCCATAATGCCTGATGGAACAGGAAATGTAGGAATAGGTATAACTGCCCCTAAAGGTAAATTGAATATTGCCGTAACGGAAAAGGCTACCGAAACTGATATAAGTCAAACAACAGCCAACAATGCGTTGGTGATTACCGGTGCATACGGATCAGGGGATAATTTTTTTCCCGGTCTTATGTGGAATATGTCAGACAGTAGTCCGACTAAAGCAAATGCGGGTATTTATCCTCAGTTTGGTAGTGCGGGGAGTAAATTAACTTTTGGTATTTCCGATCAGTATACTTCGGGAATCACCCGGTCGTTTACTTTTTCACCCGGAGGTTATCTCGGTATAGGAGTACTTGCGGTACCGAATGTGAACGCCGCTGGAAATATGGATGTGTCGGGAACTGCAACCGTTAGCGGTAACATCACGATGGGGGGTCAGCTGCAGTTGGGAAGATATCCGGGGGATCCAGCCGCACTCGGAAACGGTGCCATGATTTATAACGCCTCAACGAATAAATTCCGTTGTTATCAAAATGGCGGATGGACTGACTGTATCGGCGCCGGCGGGCCGGGTTCCTCTGTCTGGTCCGATCTGACTGCGCCTACGCAGGCGTTGTCCATGAATATGTATCAAACGGTTGGTACCAGTTTTGCCACCACGTTTACTTATGGTAATGCAACATCCACGACAAATCTTTTTAATATTACCGATACTTCGTCAAACAACGGAACAGGATATTTATTTAATGTGACTACAGCTTCTTCTTCAACTTTAAAACCGTTTCATATTTCTTCGGCAGGTATTGAGGCAATACTCGTGGACGCAGCAGGAAAAGTGGGTATCGGCAATACCAATCCATTGGAAAAACTTGATATTACCGGTAATGCGTCAGTTTCTGGATATTTAACCATCGGGCAAAACGGATCATTGCGTTCTCAATATGGACCGTTAACTCTGGCCTATAAAAACACGTTAACTACATGGGCAACAGGATTGGTATTACAAGATACGACGGGAAATGTAGGAATCGGATCGACAAATCCCACAGCGCAGTTGCAGGTAGTCGGTACTTCCGCAACCGCATCGGTTTTATCAGTCAATAATACAGGTCTTACAACAGGCAAAGGAATAAGTGTGGTGGGTGGTACTGCCATGACCACCGGATCGGATCTTGAATTAAACGGTGCAATCTATACTCATGCCGCCGGAGAAACAGGTAATTTTACCAGTTTTGCCTTTACTGATAATTCAAACGTTGCAGGAAACAGCACGACAACCGGTATTAATGTTGTTACAACGTTTAATTTACAGGGAGCCTCCGGGGCAAAGGAAGTGGACGGGATTAATATCGTCAGCCCTGTCGTAAACGGGTGCTCGGGAGGTAATACGTGTACGTGGAGCGGGATGAATGTGGGAATAACTGCAAATACGAATGCTGCACTTACCGAAAGAGGGATTTATATCAAACCTTCGGCCAGTCAAAATACAGCAGGAAGCGTTTTAGGAATATTTATTGATAATAATAGCTCCGGAGCAAGTGCAACCGATACCGGCATTAAAATAGGCACGGGTTGGGATAATGGTCTTGATGTCAGCTCGCCCGCACAAATCAGCTCAACTCTGACTGCAACAGGAACAACCATTATTGGCTCTGCAGGAAATACGTTTACTTTTAATCCTGCTTCAGGTCCTTCATATTTGGGAACCGCACGTCCGTATAGAACAATGGTATTATCTCCTGAGTATTCAGGTGCTGCCATTACTACTTTTTACGGGGCAGGGGCCGATACAAACATAACTGGAACCTTGACATCAGATGCTTCAAATTCGGCAGGCTTACGCACTCATTATTCATGGATGTCCACAACAGCTACCCCTTTACAGGGATATACAGTTGCAGTACGTGTCACATTGCCAGCCAATTTCAGTCAATGGTGTACTACCAGCGTTTGTACCAATACTAATGCACTTCAGTTTGATTATGCCACGATGACTACGGGAAGTGCCAATAATGCGGTAGATATGTATATATACAATTCAAGCAATACTTCAACTGCGGTATATTCAGGTACAAATAATGTTTCCGCAACTGCCAATACATGGACAACACTCAATGTCCAAAAAGCTTCCTTTGAAGGAGCACAAACATGGAATACAGCAGGAGATACTGCCATTATTTATCTTCGCATGAAGTCAATGAATAACAACTTTGTGCTGATTGGTGATATAAAACTCAACTATTTGGTAAGTAACTGATATGAAAAAATTATTAACAATAATTGCACTTATAATCGTTATTACGGTTGCTACCAAAGAGTCTGTCAAAGCCCAAGAAACAAGTACGCCTGAGGCAACGCTTACTCCGCAAATTATACTGTCACCGACTCCTTTTCCGACGCCTGAAATAATATCTTCTTCTTCAGCCATTTTAACACCCACTCCTAATCCTCAATCTTCCGGGTTGCTTTTGCCGCTTATTACCGATACGCAGCCTGTTTTGTCAGCCCAACTTCAAAGTCCTATTTCCATGATCTTAGTTTCAAAAAAACATTTGTCCGGTAAAGAAAATATAGTTGTTCAGTTAAAAAATGCGGTTGGTACAAAATATACTGCAAAATTATTCAAAGATGGAAAAGAAGAAAATGGTTTTCAGATAATTAAAAAAGAAGTAAGAGACACGGTGGTTGTATCGGTAAATTCTCCGCAATCACTTCAACCGGGAAAATATACGCTTGAGGTAATTGACCAACTGGGAAACACAAAAACACAGGACTTTATGTGGGGAGTATTGGCAATAAATACAAATAAATCGATATATTTACCGGGCGAACAGGTCCATTTGTCATTGGCCGTTTTGGATGAAGCAGGAAAAATGGTTTGTGACGCCAAAATGGTATTAAAAATCGACAACGACACGTTAAATATTCACGACGAACTATCAACTGACAACGGAAAAATAACTGTTAATCCAGAGTGTAGTTCTCATGATTATACTGAAAAACCTGATTATGAAGCTTTGTATGATGTTAAGGGATCGGGAGTTTATAAATTAACATTAACAGCAAATACGAGTAATGGGGCGTACACGATCGAAGATGCATTTGAAGTCCGAGACAGTGTTTTATTTGACGTGGAGCGGTCTTCTGCTACCCGTATATATCCTCCTCATTCGTATCCGGTAAAGTTAAAAGTTACCGCAACTGAGGATTTTGAAGGTACCATAACCGATCAGGTTCCTTCCAATTTTGAAGTGACCTATACTGCCGATAATACAGTCAAAGAATATGCTGCCGTGACAACAGAGGCTTTTAAAACCGATGCAGGAAGTGTGTTGGGAGAGTCTACAGTACAAGTTGCTTTGCCCTTTGATAAGCCCTATCCGATAACTTTAGGGTTTGCCGAAGTCAGCACAGATCCGTTTATCATTGATGAACAGAAAAAATCAGGACTTAGTGCTCATGACGGAATTGATTTTGCGGTTCCTTTAAATACTCCCATAAAAGCAGTTGATGACGGGTTCATGATCCCCATTCTTGACGGGGTACAAACGTATGGAAACACTGTCGTTATTGAACACAAATGGGGGAGAAGTTATTACGGTCATTTAAACACGATTAATTTTAAACCCAGTGAAAAAATAAAAAAAGGCGACGTGATTGGCTTGTCCGGAGATACCGGTATATCCACAGGTCCTCATCTTCATTTCGGGATTCGACCCAATGGGTATGATTACAATAACGGATATTATGGCAAAGTTAATCCCTTGGAATATCTCGGGTTACAGAATACATATGTGCTTGGAGCAAACACCTCATCATCACTTATTAAAAAAATCAGCTGGAACGTTTCCTTAAAAAAAGGAGAGACAATAACTCTCGGATATGATTATCATGCTCCGACAGTTTCACCGGAATTTTATCTGTTAGGACCCTTGAATTTTATTGATAAAGACGGAAAGAATGTATTTCAAGAAGTGCGGCGTTGGCAAATAGCGGTGGACGCAGCACAAACTTTTTATACTACAACTACCGCCGGAGCATCACCCTATCCGACTACTTCAAATCTATATAGTGCCACAAATAATTCTTCATCAGACGTAACTACTTTTGCAAAAAACGGAAAAAGTGCTGGTTTTTATCAATTCAAACCAAGCGTGACAAACACAACAAGTCTTGGTTCAACAGCCGCAAGTCTTCCCTCCAATCCTGCAAATACAGGCTGGGTTAATACGGAGACTCAACTGGATGGTCAAAATACTCCGGCGGGTACCTGGACGATCGGATATAAGTACTCAGTTACTTATACAACAACAGCCCCAACTACAAAAAATCTTTGGTATCGTGTCCTGAAAGTAACATGCAGCGCCGGTTCATGTACTAAAGTGTCAGCTGTTTCACCGACCGATGCAGCTGCTCCAGCCAGCAGCGGATGGTCAAAGACGGCTATCGGTACAATTCCGGCAAGTACAGTACTATCAACGGCACAATCATTTACATTCAGCGGGGCTTCAACAACATGGGCAAACGGTGAAAAATTGTATACGGAATTTGCCATTGAAACAAATACAACCAATAATAATAATGGTGGCTGGAAACTTGAACAAAACACGGCTTCTGATTATGTAACGACCACTAACGCGGCGGCAAGCTCAATAACCGTATCGGGTAATATTTATCAAGATGAATCAAACACTCCATGGGCAAGCTGTGCTATCGGCACTACCAATATTTCTATAGTTGTTAATGGTTCCGTATCAACGATAGGTTGTACCAATGGTACGGGTGCTTTCAGTTCTTCAGTTTCAGGATTGACTGCTGCTAACCAGGTTGTCGTGGTATTTATAAATGCCACTGCAAAAGGCGTACTTTACACACATAATAATGACATTACCACAGCCATTACCGGTCTTAAGATCATAACAAACAGAGTAAGTATTCGTTCGGAATCATCAAGCCCCATCACAAATGCCAATATTAATTCTTATGATAAAACTCAAAATACCAATATTCCCATAAATTCAAATGGAATAAATATTTCTGAATTCGCTACACCTGTAAAAATACTTATTGAATCAGGCGATACCTATGCTCCCGGAGGAGATGTATTAGCTGACAGTATGGAGGTTTTAGGGACATATACCGGAGCAACAGAAAGCGCGACGTTGTCAGGGGCAGGTACAGGCAGTACTTGTACTGCCGATTCAGGCACAGTGCGACCGCTTTGCATAAATGGCGGTACATTTACTGCACCGACAACGGTGAACTTTACCGCAACAAGCAATGCAAATATTGAAGGTACAACCTATCAAAATTTAAGACTTGGTATTACAGCGGACGCAAACGCAGTTACTTATACACTTGCGGGTTCAGCGACCGCATCGGCAGTTTTAACTGTTGGTAACAGTAGTTCAAGTGCAACAGATACTCTGGCTGGATCGACCTATACATTGTGGCTTACCGGGCGCGGGACGCCTTTTAATCTGACCAGTAAAGGAACCTTTACTGCTAATACTTCGACCGTAATATATACCGGAGACGGAGCCGATGTGACTCCTGCTTCATATAATAATCTTACGGTAAGTACCACTACAACATTTGCACGCAGTAATGGTCTAGGTCCAAACACGGGTGACAATTTGTTTGTTTCTGCAGTCATAGATCAACCCAACGGCTTTGCCTATTTCGGTACAAATACAACCACAGGAACAATTGTCAAATTCAATCTTTCCACTTTTACCAAAGTTTCGACATTAACACTTGCAGCCGGTGAAAATCTTATCCGGGCTGGAGTCATAGATCAACCCAACGGCTTTGCATATTTCGGTACAAATACTACAACTGCTTTCGTGGTAAAAATTAATTTGTCAACTTTTACCCGGGTCGGTGCCGTGACAACATCAATGGCCTCAATTTATTCAGCTACCATTGATCAAGCCGGCGGGTTTGCCTATTTCGGATCAAACGGATCCCCGGGGAAGATTTCAAAAATTGATATAAATCCGGCTCATACTTTTGCCGAAACCTCGCTTCTTACCATGACCTCAAATGAAGCATCTCTTGAAAGCGCAGACATCGATTTGGTTGGCGGTTATGCGTATTTTGCAGCTTGTTCAAGTCCCGGGGTTATTGTCAAAGTTAATCTGTCAACCTTTGGTTATACTACTTTAACTTTAAGTACCAACAGCAATTGTCCGGCAATAAGCGTAGACAGCAGTTTAGGATATTTATATGCAGCGGCAAGCGATACAAAATTGGCAAACGGGCGCGTAGTAAGAGTTGATTTATCTACTTTTACCGAGGATGCTACAACCATAACTCTTGGGGCAGCAGAGGAGGATATACGTACAACAGCCATTGATACCAAAAACCATTTTCTCTATTTAGCTCAGTATGCAGCGCCTACGACCGTAACAAAAATTGATTTAATGTCATTCACCAAAATAGGCTCTGCCGTATCTATGGGAACAAATGAAGACAATGGTAGATCATCTGTCATTGATATACCGAATGAATACTTGTATATCGGATCGGATGTGACTAACTCTTATGTTGCTAAAGTTAATATTGCCATTCCAACAATAGGAAGTGCTACATCGCAAACAATTACTACAACGGGAAATTTTATCGCCACAACAGCAGGGGCTGATGCCAACAGACTTAATCCGACCGTTAATGCAAGAAGCCTAACTATCAATAGTGGAGCGACATATCTTGCCTCATCAACAAGCAATCTGACAATCGGAGATGATTTTACCAATAACGGTACATTTACTCCGGGTACGGGTACGGTCGTTGTAAATGACAATACTAATACGTCAACCTTTACTTACAGTGCCGCCACAACTTTTTATAATCTGAACATAAGCACCGCGTCAAAAGCCATGATTTTCGGCACAGGAGCAACCAGTCAGACCAATGTGACAGGTGCACTGACCCTCAGTGGAACATCATGCGCCACACTTTTAACTCTTGATTCCACGTCCGCCGGAACACAGTTCAACATCAATGCAACCGGTACGATATCGGCTACCAATGTCAGTGTAAAAGATTCAAATGCCATTGTTGCAATAGCCGCAAGCGCCTCAACTAATAGAAATGGGAATACAAACTGGAGTTTTAATACAGCCTGTGGATCTGCTCCTTTAAACAGAATCATGAAACACGGATTATGGTTCAATGATTCAGGAGTAAGACAACCGTTTACTTTTTGATTGACAGGGGATGAAAAAAATTCTATATTGGATGTATGACGGTAAAAAAGAATCAATTGGTATTTTTTTCCCATCCTCGGGTTCCTTTTCTCCTTTTATGTTTACTTCTGGTTTTTTTTGCAGGACTTTCCATATTTTTTTATTTCCAATATCAAAAAGCCCAGGGTCTTTTAAAAAGTCAGACGGTGTTGGCTCAGGAGGAGATAAAAACAGTTGTATCTCACGTAAAAACTCTGATGTTTTTACCCGTTGACGAAGAGCCATCTCTTGCAACAGTGACCGACATAACCAAGCTCAGAAAAGAGGCGGTAACGGACAGTTTAAAGCTGTTTCTCAAGGATGCGGCAAATGGAGACAAAATATTAATCTACCAGAATGCCAAAAAAAATATTCTCTATCGGCCTTCGGTAAACAGAATTGTTGATATTTATTATGGAATACTGATTCAATCCACACAAAAAAAAGAAGGAATAACTCCTACACCAATGCCAGTTTCTATTTCGCCAACAGTTTCCATAACATTGACGCCCACTCCGACCGTTGCCACACCCATAAAAATTACTATTTATAACGGCACAAAAATAGTCGGATTGGCAGGGAAAACAGAAACACAGATCAAAGAAAAGTTTCCGGATGTTGAATTTACTTCAACTGCCAATTCAAAAAATGACTACAGCAAAACGATAATAATTGATTTAAAAGGGACAAATAAAGACATGACAATCAAGATTGCAGGTCTTCTCGGAGGAAGAGTAGTTGCATTTCCACAGGGGGAAAGTATGCCTGATGCAGACATTTTGGTTATTGTGGGAGAATAATAGGTAAGTAAAAAATCTTCTTGCATTAACTATTACTCCTTGTTACTCTTATACATAATGAAAACCAAGCTTTACATCGGTCTTGTTGGTTCCCTTGCCGCAGGAAAAGGCGTTGTTGCCGATTATTTTATCAAACAGCATGGATTTGTTTCTTTCTCACTTTCATTCATCGTTCACGATGAGCTTAAGAAAAAAGGAACTACGGTATTTACCCGTAAAGATTTACAGGATATTGGAGATGCGCTTCGTGCAAAAGACGGAAACGGTGCCCTTGCCAAACGCGCAGTTGAGCTATTAAACAAAGAAGGAAGCACACGGGTGATCATAGAAGGTATCCGCAATCCTGGAGAAGTTGAGTACTTGCGCAAGCTTCCCAACTTTATCCTTATTGCGGTTGACGGTACGCGTGCAGTCAGATATGAACGGGTTATCAAGCGCGGGAAACCATGGGATCCTAAAAACTGGGACAGCTTTTTGATAGTAGATACGCGCGATCACGAAGATGAGACCAACAAACAGGGTCAACAGGTAGGCAAATGTATGAGTATGGCAGACCATCTCATCGAAAACAACAAGGACTTAGATCATTTGTACAAAGAAATACAGGTAGTTGTGAACAATGTAAAAAGAAAATACCCGGTATATAAAAAGGCCCTTTCTTAACGTGAAGTAGAGCTACCTAACACCTGTTCTCCCGATCGCAGACCCCCCATAGATATAATGTTAGTTAGATGCATGGAAAGAACTATGGCTGAGAATAAAAAAACCATTACGCAACATTTTAAAACTTCGTCAACGAATGTTGAATGTTTATGACAGAGTTTAAAATCACATTTATGTTGAGGCATAAATATATAATAATGTTTATTACGTCTGTTGTCAAGGCAAAGATGTCACGGGTTGGGCGGCTTGAGGAGGTTATTTATACTGAATTATTTGTCTTTTGGGTACCTGATACATGACTGGTTGCGTTGGCATAAGCAGTCTGTTGGGGGTTGTGGGAGTGGTCGGGGCAAAGGAAGGGTTTAATGACCCTGAATTCATGAGAAATGCACCGAAAAGCGGAAGAAGTTCTTTTTGAGCTACCTGGATTATTTCTTGAGCTTTAATGGTATTGGTAGGTGCTTCAAACGTAGCTACCGCATCATAGTTGGTAAAGCGAAGAGTTAATACGCTTTGAAGTTTATCTTTATTTGTCTGTTTTAATTTGTCAACCTGGTTGGCAATTTCAGAAAGCACTTGTTGTGCGACAAAATTCTCCTGTGAATTTTCTTCAACACCGCTTTTCAATGCTTCTTTCGGGAAAACGGGAAGCGCCAATTTTGCATAGGCAAGCCCCTCTTTGTTATCAAGATAAAATGAGACGATTTCACCGTTCCAGGTATCGACGGACTCAACCACTTTTTTTATTGAATTTATTTCGCTCAATTTCATATCAAGCTCAAGGTCTTTCAGTTTATTGACAAGGGCAAGGAGTTTGTCTTTTTTGAACCCGATACTTAATTTATCATATGTTATTCCGTCAATTAACTTTTCTGATGTTGCGGGGTGAAAAATAATGGAATCTTTAATAAGTGCCTCAATTTCTTTTTCATCTTTTGCCGAAACAACGGGTTTTATCGGAGTTTTTGTGGGAGTGACCCCAGTTGGCTTATTTGTTTCGTTAAAAACGGAAAGGTCGACATCGACCCATTTTTTACCTGTTATAAAAGGCAGAATAACCCGATAGGTCTGCATATCTTCAATGCCGGGCATCTGTACGCGAAGACCGCTCAACAAAAGCTGCATGTGTGAATAGTCCATATGAAGATAGGCATTTTTGGAATTGGCAAGCAACTGCCCGGTAAAGGTATTTCCGGGTTTTTTATCGATATTATCGATAGTAAATTGAACTTTTGAAAGTTTGTTCAGGTCTTTGTGAAAATCAATCACAAGTTCATTTTTAAGGTCGGGAAACCCTGCGCCAACAGTCACGGAGCTCACTTTTTTTAGCTTTTCAAACACTCTCATAAGTTTTTTCTCCGGGCTGTTAAGAAAAATATATGCGGCAACACCTCCTGCAAGTAAAAGCAAACCGATAAAAGCAAGCAGAACAATAATCACTTTATTATTATTGTTTGAACCGGTTTGTGAAGCGGGTGATGATTGAGGGAATGTGGGAGCCGGAGGAACAGGAGGTTGAGATACGGAAGGTTGAGGTGTCGGTGGTGATGGTATGGTGACGTAAGTTGGGGGGGCTGGGGGAGTCGGTGTAAATTGATCCATATTAAAATGTATAGAAAAACAAAACAAAAGTCAAGCAGATGTCACAGTTATTTTGAAGGAGGAAACATTATGTTTTCATCACACCGTGTATAAGAAAAAAGTTCATCCGGCTTAAACCAGAGATTCACTTCTTTTTCACCGTCTTCAATGGAGTCAGATGCGTGGATGATATTGCGAAGTGGTCTGTTTTGTTCATTGGCCAAATCAATGGTATCATGCGAAAAGTCACCCCGAACAGTACCGGGAGCCGCAATGACAGGTATGGTATTACCGGAAATCTTACGGACGATCTCAATTGCCTCATATCCCTCAACTGCTGCCACAAGTACGGGGGACTCTTGGAAGTATTTTATCAACCATTTTTTCACTGTTTTCCCTATGGCAACCGCGTCATCTGTTCCGAATACTTTTTTTACGTCCAGTCCTTTTTTAGCATAATTAGATAGTGTTCTTTGTCCGACTTTGCCAAACCATGTGTCATTTTCAGGATAATGGGCTTTTATAAGAGAAGCGTCGGCATTCATAAATTTAAATCCAATGATAGTAAGGCCGGCTTTTTCAAAACGCTTTAAAATAGCACCACACAGTCCGCGTTGAACCCCGTCAGGTTTAATGATTAGTAAGGCTTTTTGTTTTTTCATATTTTTTTGTCATTCCCGCGTAGGCGGGAATCTAGACTAAAATTTCAACTTTTGTAATTATAGATTGGATCCCCGGCCTTCGCCGAGGATGACGAAATTACTTCAAATATAAACTATCAATTTCCCGCTCGTATGTTTTAAATGTTTCTTTTGGAAACCAATAAGCTATCTCTCGGTCAGCTTCTTCTTTGGATCCCGATGCATGGATAAATGTTTTTACTACACGGTCCAAACCTGATGACAATGTTGAATTATCAAACGAATACTGTGCATGAAGTGATCCTGTTTGAGCTAGAAGTGGTATAGTATGACCTCTTAATTTACGTGCTATCTGAATGGCGCCTGGTCCAACCCACACCATAACAATAATAGGTCCTTCTTGCCAGTACTTAATTAAACGGTCGTATACAAATTGGCCTAATTTCATCGGATCATCAGTTCCCATTTTTTCCTTTACGTCAACTTTTGATTCTTTAAAACTTGCTAGAGTTTTTCCTCCCATTTCCTTGATCCAAACAGGGGTGCCGGGATAATGTTTTTTTATGACATCAGCCCCTGGCGCAAGCATTTTGCCTGCAAGAAGTTTAAGTCCGACAGTTTCAAATGTTTCGATGATGGTGCCCACAAGTGCGCGTTTTACTGCATCGGGCTTTAAAATAATGAGAGTTTTTTCCATAAAAGTTAATTATACAAGATATTTCATGATTTCCTCAGTGACTTTTTCTTTTGGTTGTTCTCCGTTTATCTTTATCCACTTGGTCCACACTTGTCGGTTTACAAGATCTTGATATTTCACGTACGTTTTTTTTATAAACTCATGATCTTTTTCGCGAAAGTTTTTCTCTTTATCCTCTCCGTATTTCCATTTAATGGCTGTTTCGGGTTTGACATCAAGGAAGAAAACCATGTCGGGCTTTACAATTCCAAATTGAGCCGCATATTTGAGAGCAAATTCTTCGTCAAATCCTTCAAGTGCTTGATAGCATAAAGTTGTTGTAAAGTAGCGATCGGCTAGCAGTATGGGTTTTGAAGCGGCAGGTGGCACGGTTTTAGGGGACCCCGACACGCGCGCAACGGAGTGAGCACTGGCGGGGAAAAAAACCGGGACAGAATCTGCCGCAGCTTTAATCTTTGGTGCATCGAATATAAACTGCAATGTATATAAAAGAAATTGCTCCTGTGCCGTCATTTTCTGGTTCAAATACAGAAAATCCTTAATCATTTTGCCAACAGGAGTATCATAGTGGGGGAATTTGATGAATGATGTTTGTTTTCCGACTTTTTGAAGTGATTCAATAACTCCTTTACCTTGGGTTTCGCATCCGGCTCCGTCTATTCCTTCAATGACAATAAACATAATATATACATTATAGAGCTCAAAACTCAAATGTCAAAGTTTTCTCCTTCGCTTGAAGCTTCGAAGAACAGGCAAATCTGGTAAAATGGAGGGAGTTAAGCCGAGGTAGCTCAATTGGATAGAGCAGTCCCGTCCTAAGGGAAAGGTTGAGAGTTCAAGTCTCTCCCTTGGCACTTTCTTCATGGTTTGTTCTAAGGCTCCACAACTTGAATTCATCCTATAGTTTTGGTATAATTATAGGATATGGCCTCAGAAAGCAGTCAGCGAAGTAAAATATCCTCCAGAAGCTTTGAAGCAGCCTCACATATTCTTGAGAATAATACCACAAGACTTCTTGCCGCAGGAATTTATGCAACCAACGTTGCCTTTAATATGATTCACCAAGGACAGCCACTTGCGGTGAGCGCACTTCACGGCATTGCCAATATGGTTAATTCAGGACTTTACACCGTTGACTGGCATCAGTTTACAGACTTGTGGGACTATGCAGGTTTAGCATCACAGGCAGGAATGTATCTGACTGCCGGAGTTGTTGCAGGTAATATAATTACAAAAGCATATGCTCATGAAATAAGAAAGATGCAGGGAGAATTACCCATTAAACTTCATGATGGAGTGCTTCTTGCAGACCGCGGAAAACACATTCCATTCTTCACTCACTTGGGAAAAATGCTGCGAGGGAAAACCGACAAGTTGAAAAATATTGCGCAGGCCCGTGTAACTACAGATGAACCAAGTCGTACTACCGATGAGAAGGAAATATATGAACATTGGGCTGCTGAACGGGGTGAGGTCAGTGAAGCATGGTTAAATTCAGACTATTGGGAACGGGCCGGAGCAGGAAATGCAAAAGTTATTGTGATAAATACTCCCAAAACAGACGAATCACTTTTGGCGGCAGGAGTTATCAGAAGTCAGATTAAAAATACCGATGGACAGATTGTTGTGATCGATACTGACCCTGAATTTCATAGAGCACCTGAGGCAAACGAACTTCATACTATTGCCGGGGAATATAACACAACCATTATTAATCCATTTCTTGAAGTTGCTTCACAAGTTGTTGTCGGGTTAAAGAAAAAAGATGCATCAGTTTTCCTTCCCCACGACGGTAAAGAAAGAGTTGAGAAAAAAACAGCGATTATGGCAAAATTAGGAACTCTTTCAGAAAAACCGGTTATATATTTGGATGGAGTAATAGAAGGAGGAGATGAAAAACAAGGACTTACAAAAGCTTTTTCATACTTTTGCGATGATGTTACAATAACATTGGATCCAAACGAAGCCAATGTAGTTTTACAGTTCGGATCAGGAGATATCACTAACGATGTTGACGCTCTTAAAAAAAGTGATAATACGGATATTCCTGCCCAGGCATTACGGTTGTCAGTAGTATTTAATGCGGATAATGAAGATACTGCGGTGATTAATCACGAGGGTACTGTATCCATACAACAAGCGGTAAATACCAAACTACAACAGATAATTGAACCTCATGTAAAAAAATCCACTCCTATTTGGAATAAACTCAAGAGATTGATAGGTAAAAAATAACCGCAGATTTGCTACAATGGATACATGGCCAATCTTAATAATGCCACCCGGCTTCATCCGAAACACCTCATCCGGCATAAAATTGAAAAAATAAAATCAAGCGACCGCATGCGCATACTTATACTCCGAACGGTCGGGAATTTTCTAATCCTTTCCTCAGTTTTTATGGTGGGGAGGACTTTTTATCAGCCTATTAAACAGGAAGTTAAGTATTTTATTGAAAAGCAAGCCAAAAAAGAATACATTGTTGCCTCAAACAAACAGGAAGAAGCGACATTTAAATTACAAAAAAATACTCAACCTAAAGGCGCCCTCAATACATTATTAAACGTAAAACCGATTGAAATACTGGTGCCTGAGGATCCGGATTTCTCGGTAGTTATCCCAAAAATAGGCGCCAACGCACGAATAATTTCCAATGTTGATGTGTCAAATGAAAGCGCCTATCTTGATGCTTTGAAAAAAGGAGTAGGTCATGCATTGGGGACAGCATTTCCGGGAGAGGGCGGACATGTATTTCTATTTGCCCACTCCACTGATTATTTTTGGAATGTGGGGACCTATAATGCCATTTTTTATCTACTTCATAAACTGGTAAAAGAAGATGAGATAGACATTTTTTATAAAGGAGTCCGTTATAAATACAGGGTTGTTGATACCCGCATAGTGGACCCTTCAGAAGTCGAATATCTGACCCGCAAAACAAACCGTGAGTTTGTAACATTACAAACGTGTTGGCCGCCGGGGACCACACTAAAGCGGCTTTTAGTATTTGCAGTACGGGTTACAGATTAATCATTTTCTATGAAAAAATACTTTCTTCTGATCTGCGGATTATTTCTTGCCAGTTTTATTTTTCCTGTTTCAGTTCATGCAAAATCTTTTTATTTTCCTCGGGTGCAAACCCAGATTACCGTTAATACGGATGGAAGTATTAATCTGGTTGAGGAAAGAACCTTTTCATTCTCAGGATCATTCAGTGAATTTTACTGGGATATACCTCTAAAAAGTGGGGAGGACATTGACAATGTTACATTAACTGAAAAGATGGACAATAAACTTATACAGTCATCAGGTCTTTCTTTTAATGTAAGCAAAATCCGCGATAATGTACATATTCAGGCCTATCGGAGCATATACTCGGAAGATTTAACATTCGTTTTGTCCTATCGTATGACCGGAGTGGTTAAAAAATATCTTGACGTAGGGCAGTTGTATTATCAGGTGATCGGCGGCGGGTGGGGTGCACGGACAGATAGGGTGGAAGTAGACGTACTTCTTTCCAAAGCAGTTGATCCGTCTGAACTTTTTGTTTGGGGTCATGGTCCCTTAAACGGATCCTCAGCCATTGTAAACGGACAACATCTGCATTTTGAGGCAAAAGACGTTCCATCAAACACGTTTGTTGAGATACGGGCACTGTTTCCGTCAAATCTCATAACCGGGCAACCTATTGCCCAGACAATGCTGGATGATATAAAAAAAGAGGAAAAGGATTTTCAAAACGCAACTAAAACACGGGAAGTCAGCAGATTTTTGACCATGATAATGTTGCTTGCAGGGATCGTTACATGGATTCTCTTTTGGGTTCGTAAATGGTCAAAAGAGGGAAAGGAATACCGAGATGTTCCCATTCCGCAGGAGATTCCGTTTCCTCCCGATACGAATATGTCTCCTTCTCTTGTGGAAAATCTAGTTACCCAGGAGCAAGACCTTACTCCTAATTCGTTTTCCGCGACTATTTTATGGCTGGCAAAAAAAGGTTGTATCAAAATTGAAAGTCGTCCGTATTCTACCTGGGGTTTTTTCGGTATATGGAGCAAACAGGCGTATAAATACACTCTTCATTTTACCGGAAAATCCACAGGCGGGCAAAAAGATATTACGCAGGGTGATGAATTGGTTTTGGGCTTTCTTATGAGCTTTTCCAAAAATGGAACTACGCTTTTCATGGATGATCTGACTGATGGAATGAAGAAGGATAAATTAAAAGTACAGGAGTTTTTTAAAGACTGGAAAGAACACGTAGAGGAAGAAGCAGACAAGGAAGAATTTGTTGAGGATACAAGCAAAAAATGGTATTGGATTTTTAATATAAGCAATATGATATTCTGGACAGTTGTCATTATTATATGTATTATCCTTTTTCAAATCCATATTCCCATTAACAGAGGTACATTTCTTATTTTTTTTGTTCTCTGGGTTATTATTGAACGCATCGGTAAAGGATTTCTCCGGTGGACTAAAAAATATTCAGACAAAGCCCAACAATGGATTTCGTTTAAAAAATATCTGCAGAATATTTCTCGGATAAAGCGGGAACTGCCGCAGGCGGTTATTATCTGGGAAGATATTCTTATTTACGGCACGGCTCTGGGAGTTGCCACAACTGTCGCAAAATATCTGCCTCTTTTGTTATCTCATGTTTCCACCTATCCTTATTGGTATGTTTCTTCATCTTCAGGCGGCATTACAGGTGTGACCGGATTGGATACGGGATTTGTCACGTCATTTTCCCAAAGTATTACATCCATGAATAGTGCATTTCAATCTTCTTTTTCATCCGGTTCAGGCGGAGGATTTTCAGGTGGTGGCGGTGGGGGATCAGGCGGTGGCGGAGGAGGCGCAAGATAAAACCCGTCCTACCGCTGTTTTAAAATCTTCATATACTGTGGCTCCTGCCCGATAGAGATGTCCGCCTCCGTCCAGTTTTTGAGCAATTTTTGAGACGTCAACTCCTTTTTTTCCCCGGAAACTGATACAGAGTTTGCCGGGTTTTTCCTCTAGCATGACTATGCCGAATGAAGTATGTGCAATTGTTGAGATGAAAAAATCAGCAAGATATTCCCGCATACCAAGAGGAGAACCCATTTTTTTATATTCTTTGTAAGAGAGGGCAACCCATGCGAAGCCGTTTTGTATCTTTAATTGTTGAAGCACTTTCCCCGTGTTACAAAGGAATGTCGCATCGGTATTGTTAAAAACCCGGTCAAGAATAAGATCTTTATCGGCTCCCATCCTAATAAGAGATGCGGCTGCTGTAAAGGTGTCTTTGTCGTTTTCAGTATATTTGAAAAAAAGCGTATCATGAGAAAGTCCTGCAAAGAGCATAGTTGCAATATCAGGGCTGATTGTCATACCCCAGTCTTGAAATAAGCCAAATAAGATCTCGGAAGTGGCTGAGGCATCATCTTTGAGGAGTTTTATATCTCCCTTGATATTATTAGTTTTATGATGATCGATAACAATACGAGGAATTTGAGGAAGGAGGACCTGAGGGTCGTCGGTTACAATCTGAGGACTTCCTGAGTCTAGAATAAAAAACAGATCAAAAGGGGAAAAATCAAAGGTTTTATAGTTAATTATTTTGATATTATTACTGTCGGAGATGAATGCATGCTTCGGATCTATGCGGTGGGGTCCGACAATAGTCGCAACTTTGCCCATTTTTTTAAGTACGAGAGAAAGAGCCAGGGCAGAGCCTACCGAATCAAGGTCGGGATTGCGGTGTACATTAATGAGGATATGTTTTGCCTTAACAATTGCGTCTTTGATGTCTTTACTTTGGGAAAAGTGCATATATAATGATAACAAATGGTGAATAAACCAACCCTCTTTATCATAGCAGGCCCTCAATCCTCCGGCAAGACAACCATTTTACATCATCTGAAAAAAAAGTCTCCCCGATTTCTTTTTATCGATGAAACAAACCAGTATTCTCTTTTAAATAAAAATCATCTTGGCGGAGCTTTTGTTACCCGTGAAATTGAAGAGCAGATAGTTAAAGCGGATATTAAAAAGATTAAAGAAATTGATCGCTCATTAAAATTTATCATAATAGAAACAGGCATCATGCATTGCTCATATCTTGAAAATTTCATGAGCAAAGAAGAAGCAGAGGTATATTTCAACAAATACATTCAAGCCCATGCAAGGTTGCACCCGATTGTCTTATTTATTGATACAAAGCCCCAGATTAGTTGGCAGAGAAGGAAAAGGAAATATGTTGAACGGATATATAAAGCCGGAGTGACGGACAGTTCTAAAAAAAGAGAAATGCTCGCGAAATATAAAAGGAATATTGAGAATCTTTATCCATTATGGATTAAATACTACAAAAAGATTCCTTTTGAGAAATATATGATAAAAAATTCATATTCCAGCTGGGCAGCATGTAAAGAAAAAATAAAATCGATCATTCAAACCCATATTCCTTAAATTCATTTTGGAGCGGATTGCCTTGGGCATAATATACCTTCCTGCTCTTGGTATCAAAAATAAAGGCAGAGTAAGTATGGCATTTTTCCTCTTTGCTGGTGGTGCAGATTGCGGTATTTTTACCTGCGTTTTTTCGGTCGCGCAGGATATTTTTCAAATCCTGCACAGTTGTCGCCTTTGCAGTTAATTCTTCAGCCCGTGTTTGGTGATCGTGGGACCATACATCAAAGCGCGGATTACGGTCAAAAGCCAGGTTGCGGTGGGGGAGGTGAGTGAAGTGATTTGTTTTAATCTCCCATTTTGTCACTTTTTTAACAAAATATTGATCCGGCACTCCTTCTATACCATAACATTCTTTGCTGTCGGCCACAAACATGTTGCCACCTATTCGCGGATAAAACGATTTGATGATCTTTACTGCTTCTTTTGCTGTTAAGGCGTCAAGAATCATTCTCACATAAGGTCTGCGGATATATGAAATTTGATTTTCGGCAACTCCCACGTAAGTTGAAGTAAAAGCAACTCCTTTTTCATTGATTCCTCCATAATATCCGTCTTCGTTGGGATTGGGATTCTGGATGATAAGCTTTTTGTATTTATCAACCTTTGTATCGAAAAGCTTTATTTCATCATCCCAGCGCATCCAACTGACTGGATCACGGGTTTTAATAAGGTGCCAGGAACGGTTGATTTGCTTGGCTGCTGTGGTACACATAAAGATTAAATATAAATTAATAATAAAGTCCAACTTGGTCTGCGTATGATTGCAATAAGGCTTTTACATGAGATTCTCGGTAATGTGTCAGGCGCCCTAGAGTTTTATTCAGGCCCATCGCAGCAATCTGTTCAAATTCAGGATCATGCGCATCAAAAGGTTTTTCCCATTTTTCAGGCAAAACATAATCCAAAAAGTTAGCATGTTCGGGATCCTTGTGTTGTTGAATGACTATTCCTTTTGTGACCCCAAGAGATGGGTAGTTTTGACTACTATATTTAAACCAAAATAGTTGCCCGGCATCTATTTGGCCAACTTTTTCACTGGTTGTTATCCTCATATCAAGTCCGTCTAAGTCGGTATATTCCATATCAGAATAGGAAGCGCTATTAAATTCAGCCTCATATTTTCCTTCAAAATCAGGAATAAATGGGAATTGTGCATAAAGAGTTTGTTTCCATTTATCGGTGCGTCTTGCATGATCGAGTAAACCGCCCAATCTCAGTGCAAGATATGGATCTTCTCTGAAAATAGGCGTCAATTCTTCAGGTATAAGCGGTAGCTTATTAGATCGGGCTTCCAATACTGGTTTAATCATATGGAGCTATTATATCCTCTAGTATTTCATATGTCAAAGTTGACGGACAGTGTCGACAGTGATATACTATATATGTCGTTACTGGGTATTTTGTCATTCCCGCGGAAGCGGGAATCTTATATGCAATATTTTGTTTATATCTTAGCCAGTAAGAAAGGTGGTGTTTTATATATTGGAGTTACTTCCAATTTGGCGAAGAGAATTTATGAACACAAAGATGGAATAGTTGAAGGTTTCACCAAAAAGTATTTTACACATAGGTTGGTGTATTATGAAGTATTTGACGAAGTTGTGGAAGCTATTAAACGAGAAAAACAGCTTAAAAAATGGAATAGATCGTGGAAGATAGAGTTGATTGAAAAGAAAAATAAAGAGTGGGAGGATTTATATAAGAACATTATTAATTAAGATCCCCGATCAGGTCGGGGATGACAGAATAACAAGTTGAGGATGATAAGGCATTATTCCCTGGGATGATGAAAAGGTGTCATTCTCGCGAAAGCGGGAATCTTTAGAATATTTTTATGAACAACAATACTCACAAAACCCTTGAACGTTTCGGCCTTACCAATAATGAAATTGTGGTTTATCTCGAGGCTCTTAAGCACAAAGAGATTTCTCCTTTCAAGCTTGCGCGCCTGACCGGCATACCGCGTACAACTGTTTATGATGTTATGACGACCCTAGCCTTAAAAAATCTTATTACTTTGAAAACAAGTCAGGGATTGGAAAAGCAGCAGTCCTGGATTGTTCCCAAAAATCCTTCGGTATTGCGGGAAACCATTTTTAAACGACGGGAAGATTTAATGCGATTGGAGGTTGATGTGGTTGATATTTTATCTGATTTGAAAAAAGAATTTTTGCCTCATGAACATAACGCCCACATGCGGTACTATCCGGGTAAAGAGGGGATTGTACGGGTGTATGACCTTATGAATAATTTATCTCCGCAGGTGCAGGTTTACTATTTTGACCATATGATGCCCATGGACAATCTGGGTAAAGATTTTGTTAATAAGGAAGTCTCGGTTTCCATGAAAAAAGCAGGGGTTGCAAAACGGGTTAAAACACTTTTTGCGTTAAATGATTGGTCACGACATGTGCTTTCGTATCAATACGGGCGAAACAAATCATATATTGATTACCATGAGTACCGGTATATAGAAAGTCCTGTTTTTGACTTGAAGCATGATATGTATGTTTTTTTAGACAAAGTTATTATGGTGGCGGCAAAAGACGATGAAGTATGGGCGTCGGTTCTTACCTCCAAATTAGTTGCCGCTTCCTTTATTTCCCTATTCCAAACCATGTGGCAGACCGCAATCCCCGTAACGGAAAAGTTTGTGAAAAGTTTAGGGGAGAATGAGTTTTTAAAACAGGAAAAGAAGAAAAAATGTGACCCCGGAGAGACTTGAACTCTCAACCTAAAGCTCCGCAAGCTTTTGCTCTATCCAATTAAGCTACAGGGTCAATACTTCAGTAAATAGGACTTTTTATACCGCGTTACCCTCAGGGTAAACCCACGCGATTGTATAAAAAGTCCTATTTACTACGTGCTTTCAAGTAAAATGTTAATATGCGTAAAGCCTTTCTTATTACCCTTTTTCTCTCACTTTCCACACTTGCAATTGTATCATATTTTTATGTCGTAGCGCGGGTTTATCCGCATACCTATTTGGGCAAAATCAATGTTTCGGGCCTTACCAAAGAGCAGATAATCAAACGTATTTCTTCTTTTTACGATGAACCCGTTCAAATAAAAATCCGCAATCGTATGTATACCATGAATTACAAACATATCGGTGTTATTTTGGATCAGGCAACAACAGTGCGTATGATATTTGAAAATAACAGCAAACCGTTTCCCGAAAATATTACTTCCTATTTCCAAAGTCTATTTTCCCAGAAAATGATTTTACCTTCCCTTGTTTTTTCTCAGGATTTTATAAACTTCGGGGAAACTTCACGTTTTAATTTTACTCAAAAACAGGATGAGGTAATTGTGGATAATACAAATAAAACATTATTATTGAAAGACAATGAAGATTTATACAGGATAGACTTAAGCCATTTTCAATCAATTTTGTTATTTCATTTTGGCGATAAAAAGGCCGTCCTTGAGCCACAACTTGTTCAAGTAATTAATACAGATAAAAAGGATAAAATAGATGCAAAGAATAATAAGCTTATAGATGTATTTTCAGCTCCTATTAACATTGTCATACAAGACGATGGGAAACTTATCAGTACTTTTATATCTTCAAACGAATTAAAAAGAATATATGACGTCTCCTATGTTAATGGTGAAGTTGTATATACACCTCATGAGGATTTATTGACATCTCTTATTGATAATAAAGTGGATCCGATGCTCAATCGCGATAAGAAGATTGATTTAAAAACATTAAAGACAAATGTTTTGTCTGCCTTTACCTCTCGGGTACAGGGAAAACAGTCAGGACCGCTTCTTGCATCGACTGTTTTATCTCCCCTTAAAGAAGTTGAACAAACCAATACTCATGGAGAGATTGCCGGCCGCTATATCGAAATCAGTATTTCCAAGCAAAAAATGTATCTGTGGGATCAGGGTCAGATGATTAAGTCTTACACTGTTTCAACGGGCCTGTATTATCCAACGCCGGCTGGGCATTTTAACATCATAAATAAAGCACCCGAGGGATACTCAGACATTTTTAACGTATATATGCCTTGGTGGATGGCTTTTTATTACGGTTGGGCAGGGGGACAGGATGCATATTTCGGTATTCATGAGTTACCTTATTGGTATGTAGGCCAGGAAAAAAAACAACGCCCGCGGGAATTTCTGGGAAGTCCGCATACAGGTGGGTGTGTATCACTTGATATCGGAGCTGCAAAAGAAGTGTATGATTTCTCCTTTGTAGGAATGGATGTAGTGATCTTCAATTAATGTGAATTCACGTAAGCGCGGGTTGAGGGACCAAATATACCTGTTCCTGATGAGTAACCAAGTGGAGAGAGAATTTCCTGATAATGTGCCTCCTGGAATCGGCGTACTGCGTTGGCAGTTAACGGTCCATAGATAACCGTTTCATTGCCAGGGCTTCCCGGGCCTGATTGGGCCACTAAGAACCCTTGTTGATTCAAGTACATTTGCAGTGATCTTACATCAGCTCCAGTTGTGCCGATATAGAAATTACGGGTAAATTGCGGGTGTGTTGCGCTTCCTCCTGATGAACCCCCTGAGGTTGTACCTGATGAACCGGATGTCGTAGCATAGGATGATGCAGGAGCATAAGAGACATAAGTTGAGGCGCTACCTGAGGCTGCAGTGACCGCACTCATTTCGTTGCCCCAAGGTCCGGTTGCACATCCGTTACCACCCCGTATTTTAAAGTAATATCGGGTACTTGGTTGCAATGCATATATTGTATAGTCAATCACTCCATCATATGATCCATAGTCAAAGCTTACTCCATAACTGATGCCTCCTGCCTTTTTATCATAGGCGACATAGTAATAGGAAATATTATCTCTGATAGGCGTATAGTACAGTGTGGCAGAGTTTTGAGTTGTATTTATTTGGAATAAATTCGGTCTGTCATAGGGCGGTGTTTGGTTACAAGTCGGAGCTGATGCAGGAGAAGTTGCATCATTGTCATTTACGGTAATAGTAACATCGTCAACCGCGATATAGTTATAATGCGGATCAGCTGAGGTAACAATGTGATGGAAAATAGTAGTTCTGGTTCCGTCTATTGCCGCATCATCAATTGCCTCCACCCCTACTGTTTGAGGAACATTCCAATTCGTTGTTGAAAAGTTATATATGGCCCCCGATGAGGTTGCCTCCCAATTATTACCCAGAACTTTTATTTTTACACTGGCGGTTGGTTTACTGGTAAGCACCAATGTATAACTATCCTTATTTCCACCTTCAGTTACCGTTGTTCCTCCGTCAGTTTGAGTTATCTGTACTCCGGGGACAGTATTGTCATCATCGGCAATGTTAACGGTAAGCAATGTTTGAATACCATTGTATCCGGCGTCACTTGATGTAGCCAAGTATGTTAATGTTCCCGTATGCGGTCCTTGAACGATAAAATTATTAATTGCAGAAACTGTTGCTATTTGATACGCACCCCAATTCGCCGTAGTAAATGTTAATGAAGTAGGCGAAGTGGTAAGATCTGATCCGCCACTCATAGTGATCGTTACATCATTGAGAGGCTGTGTTTTTAATTTTACATAGAAAAGATCAGACGCTCCTCCTTCGGTAACATTCAAAACATTATTGGGAAGATTTATATTAATACCGGGATAGTCAGTGTCATAAATAGTGGTAAGTATTCCCTGGGCCAACGGTCCCACAGCAAAATTCGGATCGGCCGATATGGCAATTGCATGGGAAAGGGTTGCACTGTGGGTACCTTCATAAATATTATTATTTGCAGCACTGATGGTGGCAATTTGAGGAACATTCCAGTTTGCCGTTGTAAATATATGAATATATGCCGATGTGGTTGCTTCAAATCCTGCAGGATATGAAGAGGTGAGGATAACAGTCCCGGATGGTTTACTCATTAAAGAAATCGTGAAGCTGTCAGTTGTTACTCCTTCAGTGACCGCTGTACTTCCTTTACTGAAGGCAACTCCGGCAACGTTTATATCAGTTACAACTACCCGCATGATATTACCCGATGTTCCTCCGGTAAAAGTAACTCCCGGCGCATATTTCGGATCAGTTGAAGCGCTTGCATAGGTAATATCAACATCCCGCTGTGCGGTAATCCCATTTACAATAAGGTCATTAATAGCAGAAACTGTTACTACTTGTGCGGTATTGTAATTTAATGGCGTAAAGGTAAGAACTGTTGGGGAAACAGTTAATTGGGTAGCAGAATAAGTTGGAGTAATGGTTACATTAGCACTGGGTTTGCTGTTTAAATAAATTGAAAAGGTACCCGAGGCTCCTCCTTCGGTAAGACTGATCGTTGCAGCGCTTAAAGTAACCCCTGCAATGTCTGTAGCATCAGTAATATGGGCAACAAAAGAGGGGAATGTGACAGCTTGATATCCGGATGTGTCGGTGGTTGTTGCGGAAAATGTCGGAAATGAATCACGGCTTCCGTTTGCGATAAAATCATGAACGGCCGACACAATGATACTTTGAGGAGTGCTCCAGTTGGCGGAAGTAAAAGTCAACGGAGTCGGGTTAACGCCGTTGCCTGTTGTTTGTCCATCTGTTGAATCCATGGTTATGGTGACGTCGGCTGTTGGTTTTGAATTTAAAGCTATGGTGAACGTATCAGTTGCACCTGCCTCTGCGACATTTACTGATGTTTTTGAAAAAGTTAATCCTGAAGTGTCTGTATCAGTAAGAGTTACCTGGACTGAGGCAACGACATTTACACCGCTGTTATAATTGGCGTCGGTTGATGAAGTGGTGTGATTCAATGTCAACGTTTGGGTTGCCGTCTGGTCAATAAAATCATGAACAGGCAATACAGTAACGACCTGCGGAATATTCCAGTTATATGGGGTAAAGGTTAGAGATGAAGAAGAAACAGTTAATTGGGTTGAATCGCTTGATGCAATATTTACCGTGACTGTTGCCGATGGTTGGGATTTTAATTTTACCGAATAACTATCAATAACCGATCCGTCTTCAGTGACTGCGGTAGAACCGGTTTCAACTATGGTAAGACCCGCATTCAAACTTGCATCTCCAAAAACCTGTATGCGTTTTCCTGCAGCTTCACTTACATAAACTCGTTTTGATGAATCAAGAGTAATGCCGCGGGGTTGATTAAATTGTCCGTCTCCTGTTCCGTAAACTCCCCATACATCTTGCGTGGGATCTTTTGTTCCATCTTGGTTAAATCTTTGGATACGATTGTTACCCGTGTCTGCAACGTAAATATAATATTCTGTAAGACTGCCGGTTGTTTCAATAGCCATTCCCTGAGGATTGTCAAACTGGGGTTCGGGTAAATTATCTGCAGATCCGTATTGTCCCCATGCTCTTTCAATATTTCCGTTCGCGTCAAATTTCTGGATACGGTTATAGCCAGAATCCGCAACATAAATTTTATTTTGTGAATCAACCGTTATACCGTATGGATTTAAAAAATAAGGGCCGGTTGGCGCAACGGGAGTAGGAGTACCAGGACCGATTGAAGGGGTTGGGGTTGGCAAACCGATAGCCCAGTCAGGAGTATTGTCGGACTTATATTTGAGAATTCTGTTATTTGTCGTATCGGCGATATACATTTTACCCGTTGATTCCATAGCAATATCTTTTGGACTGGAAAAACCCACAGGAGTTACTAAAGGTGTGGGAAGAGTTGTCATATAGGTGCCGCTTGTGTCAAACCGTTCTATGCGATTGTTTCCCGTATCTGCTACACATACTTCACCGCCTGTATTTACTCCGATTCCCATAGCTCCGTTGAAAGCTCCTCCGTTTCCTCCCCATTCAGCCATAGGTGCCCACGAAGAGCTGAATTTTTCAACCGTGTTGGTAGTTGAATTATTAATATAAATATTGTCATTTGTATCAATGGAAACATCTACAGGTTGATTGGATTCATCGGTAAAGGAAGCGGAATAAACGGTGGTTTGTGCGTTATATGAGTCAATTTGATGATAAGGTTCAACAACATACAAAGTAACTGCTCCGCCTCCTGAGTCATATGAGGTTAAACCGGTTGTTCCTTTACTGTCGTGCACGATCCATGAAGACAAAAAATTACGTCCGTTATCAAATTTTTGAATGCGACTAGTAGTATCGGTTACATAAAGATTGCTGCCTGCTGCCACGCTGTCAACGGTGACTTTATTTGGTTGATTGAATTGACCGTTGCTTACTCCATAACTTCCGATTACCCCCAGATATACTTTATTAAAAACTTTTGAACCAGTGTTGAATGTGTATTGGATTACTCGATTGTTTCCCGTATCAGCTACGTAAACAGTAAAACTTGGAGCTGTTCCCGTTACAGCTATGCCTTTGGGAGAGCTGAATTGATTTTCTCCATTACCTAACGTTCCCGCAACACTTGCAACCGTATCTCCTGCCAGTTCAATTGCCTGAATTCTATTGTTGGCAGTATCTGCGACAAAAAGATAGCTTTGTGCGCTGTCTACAGCTACTCCTTGAGGAGAGTTAAATTGCCCGCTTGAAGCACCATATGATCCCCATGATTTATCGGCTACACCAGTTGAGGAATCAAACCGTTCTATACGATGATTTCCCGTATCTGCAACATAAAGATTGGTTCCAACCCTTACAATACCCATCGGTTGATTTAATTTGCCAAGCGTGCTTCCGTATCCTCCCCAGTTTGAAGTTTGATGAACTCCTGCCACATTGTATTTATCAATTTGCGAATAAGCAGAATTAGCTACATAAAGAAATGCTCCGTCGGTTGTAACATCAGACCAAAAGCTGCCGAATTTATATAAAAAATTATGAGTAAAGGCGTTTGCCGGAATAAATGAAGAAGAAATTAAAAAAAATCCAGCCACAAGCAGACTTGCTATAATGGCAGAAAAAACCTTCAATGATTTTGTCAGAAAACTAAATTTGCGGATATTTGTACTATTAAATTGAACAAATAAAAAATTATCCCTATACATCAATATAATAAGAAATGAGGGTGAATGTCAAGGAGATATGAGGGCAAATTTCTGCTATATTTATGGGGTTATGAAATATGCTTTAGCGCCTGAAGTAAAAAAAGATATAGAAGTACTGGTTGAAAAATTGACATTTACCCATATTGTGTCGTCTCAGATTCACTGTATCCGGAGTTTTGATGCCAAGACGCGAGCAATTGCACGGATTTGGGGGATGGCACCACTTTTTCATGAAGTAGCAAAAACTCCGGTCAATTATATTATCGAGGTTATTGCAAAGCGCTATGATAAATTAGACAGACGTGAGCAAATAAAAACATTAATTCACGAACTCATGCACATTCCTAAAACATTTTCCGGAGCACTTCTTTCACATCGTGGAAGATATCATCGGATCAATGATCGAGAAGTGGAGAAGATTTTGCAGAATTTAAAAAAATGACACCCGTTTTTTTATCAATAATACTTAACGTACGTATTCTTTAAATCATTCAAAGCATTTTTTTTAATTGCACTGCGGATTTCATTCATCAGATTCGCAAAGAACCAGATGTTGTGGGTAGTTGCATACGAAAAGGCTTGTGGTTTATCGAGTTTATAAAGCTCATTTAGCTTATCAAGAGTGATATTCTGCTGGCACATTTGGCAGGGGCAGTTTTTGTCGGCAATTTCTTTAACATTTTTGTATTTACGGACGTTTATTTTACCTTTTTTAGTATAGATAACTTTGTGCCGTGCTTCGCGGGTGGGGATGACACAGTCAAAAAGATCCACACCACGTTCAACCGATTCAAAAATGTCTTTTACCTGACCCATTCCCAAAAGGTGTCGAGGTTTTTCCTCGGGCAAAAGAGGATTTATCCATTCGAGTATTCTCCAAACATCTGCTTTTGTGTGACCTAAAGACCCGCCAATGCCAAAGCCGGCAACATCTTGTTTCGCCATAAACTGGGCAGAAATCTGTCGTAAATCTTCAAACATGCCGCCCTGGACGACTCCGAATAAAGCTTGATTATTACGTGTTTTTGTTCGTAAACCCCGTAAAAACCAGATGTGGGTCCGTTCCAGGGCTTTTTTCGTATACTCATAACTATTCAAAGGAGATGTACATTCATCAAATGAAAAAATAATATCCGCTCCTAACCGTTCTTGGATTGCAATAGAAGCTTCAGGTGTAAAAAGCAGTAATTTTTTATCATAAGGGAACATTACCCCTTTTTCCGTAATGTGCAAAATATTATCATAATCGCGAGCAAGAATTAGTCCTTTCTCTTTCGTGTGTTCATAAGGGAAAATTGAGCTTATTTTACCTACTTTATGGACTTTGCCGAACCCCATAGAAAATACCTGAAAGCCGCCGCTGTCAGTCATCGTTACACCAGGAGAATTCATATACTTGCCGACACCGCCAGATGTCTCGATTTCTGGCAACAATCCTTTAATGAACGTATGAAATGTATTACTGATCGTTAGCTTTATGGGCAATTCCTGCATTTTTTCTTTGGGAATTGCTCGCAGTTGACCATCGGTTGCAACAAAAGCAAGTTGGGGAGTTAGCAATTCTCCATGGGGCGTATAGAATATGCCCGTCCGTGCCCTATCTTTTTTATGCAGTATTTTAAATTCAAACATATGTGGTTATATTATCCATATAAAACTCTTCCCCATATTTTATCGGAAAAGCAGTTTTAATAAAAAGATACAGGAAGTTATTATAACTTATTCTTCTTAAGAAAAGATATTTTATATAGTTTACACAGCGGATTTTAATTTCACACTTCTCAAAACAAAAGAAACAATATTTCCTCCGACTATGGCTATTTCAGGAGTTGCATAAATCGGTCCGATTTGAAAATGTGCCCCAAAAAGTATTCCAATAACAACCGCATATATAAATTGAAGATTTTTTCCGGGGGGTGTAGTTTTGGGCTCAGTTAACATAAAGGCTCCCAAGAAAAAAAGCGGCCAGGATTGAAAAACTTCTCCGATGAAGTTTAAACGGAACAAGGAAATATTGAATAAGATAATACTTATTAAAGCCGTGAAAAGAAATATTCCAAGCATCGGAAGCTTTCCCATTCTTCTCACAATTACAAATCCAACGATTGCTACAAACCACATCATGGGGCCCGTTGCTATCCACCAACTTGCACTATTCACTCCTGTTAATCCGATGATAACAGCAGCAATGGCGGCCGGATTAAAAACATTTTTTTTCTGGATTGCCAATACATATTTTAATACAATGGCTAGACTTCCCGCAAAGGCTAAAGTAAGCAAAGTTTCCGTCTGTGTAGATGGAGAAAAAATAAAAAACAGAATGAGCGCTGTTATCATCGCTGATTCAAATTTATAAGGAAGATTAAACAATTTTGCCAGGATTATATTTGTGAAGTAACACGATGTAAATAAAACAAATAAAGAAATGATAAAAGCAACTCCAGTATACGGAATAGGGTGGAGGAACCCATATACGATAGCCACAAAAGCAATTAAGGAAAGACCGATGAGTGTTAATCTGTAAAGAGGAGTTTTATTGAGGGAAGCGCTAATTAAATTCATATTAATACATTATATAAAATGGCGGAAAGTATGGAACGATGTTGGAATTTCTATTTATGGTAACCTTCAAAAGGTTTTCTTACCTTATATTTTAGGTTTAGTTAATCCCCAAAGATGAAGAACTGGTTTTGTTTTGGTAAAATGTGTTGATTCTCTCCCCTCAAAAGGAATTTTAACATCATGAGGCGGAATCCCACCGTGAATTATCGCAACTTCCTTTGTTTGTACCACTTGAGTTTCTATTCCTATAAACCCAAGAGAAACAATACTAATCAACTTATGTGCGAGACCCTCCCGTTTACGTTCAAGTATGACGTAGTCAATAGTGGTTTGCAGTGGTTCTTCACTCATGGTAAAAGTTGTCGGATAAAATTTTTATTTGCCGGATCTTGTTTATGATATTGGAACTTTTTATTCAATGTAATGGGTATTATTTTTGGATTCCGGAGGAATAGTTAAACAAACAAAAATCAATTCTTCTTTTGAATCATTTATTACTTCATGAATTTCTCCTTTTTGGTAAATGTATGTTTTTCCTTGCTCGTGGGTTTTACAATTTCCTTTAAGAACATGCACAATTTCTATTCCATCATGAAAGTGTTTTTTTTCAACCGTACCGGGTTTCATGTAGTAGACATCGCATGAACCAAAGTTATTATCTGTGATTTTATGGGATTTTCTATATGGGGAAGTAGTCTGCATTTATATATTTTATCAGAAGTAAAAAAGCAGGTGCGGAGAGGGCGAGATTTGAACTCGCGATCCGCTAAATGCGGATGGCAGTTTAGTAAACTGCTGCACTCGGCCACTATGCGACCTCTCCTATGACGTATAGATGAATTTTATCATATCGGAGGCGTGGCGACGCTTGAAGGCGGAGAGTACGGTACGAAGCTGGAACTTTTATTGGGTCAGGGGAGGGGAGTTGCAACACTTCCCGTAACTACGACGATGTCAAATTCAGTATATTTATCAATTCTGGTCGAACTTATATTAACTTCATTAAATTTTGTCTGTAATATCTTTCCTATATCATTTGCTGTTTCTTCAAAAGTATCCCTCATCGATATGATTGTTTTGATATTGTCAAACTTTTCTGCATTAGTTGATCTGATATTATTGCTACTATATCCTGCTGTTACGAGAGTTTTGATGACGTCTTTTGCTTGACCGGGAATACCCGTCCCATTCATTACTTGGATTTTGACGGTTGATTTATCTATTTTTGGCTTTTCAATAGGGGTTATCTTCTTTGGTATAGTTGCCGCAACAACATCTTTAACTTTTTTTGCTGGTTGCCGGGTTAATAACATAGCGCCGGCAATGACAATTACCAAAATAAGTGTTGCTATGATAATCACTGGTTTTTTCTTATTATGTTCCTGATTTAAATATTGAAAATCTGTTTCTGTCATATATAGCTTGTTAATCTAACTTATTTCTAATGTCAGCGGTAACTACATTAATTTTCCCTCGTATTTTATCAATGGTTCCTTTCACTGGCTGACCATTTGCAACTTCCACTCTTCCTTTTATCTGCTGGACTTGACCTTTAATGTTTTGACCGATAATATTTAATTTTTTCATGATTTTCATATGTTTTAAAATAATAAATAACCAGAATCTGATACATTACACTTTTACACCTAATAAACGAGCTATAAATACGATAACCGCGATTACGAGCAATAGATGAATAAGCCCACCTCCAAAATTAAGTGCAAATCCTCCGAGCCATGAAATAACTAAAATAACTATAATGATGTCTAATAATCCCATATTTTTTCACCTTCTTTCTGAAATTTAATGTGTAAAATCTTTTATGTCTTGAAGTAAGTATATAAATACAACATGTATCATTCAGTCACTCCATTCACATCTTATTAGTAATTTGGCTCACTAGTATTAAGTTAGGAAAGATATGTAGTATTTTAAGAAGAATTAATTCATGCGGAAAGTATGGTACGATATTGGAACTTTTATGGAGTTGGCGTTGGATTCACTGTTGGAGCAGGAGTGGATGTCGGTATAGTTGAAGAGCTGGAACTCGAAGATATACTTGTTGAGTTGGATGATGAGCTAGGAGTAATCGTTGCCTCCATTTTGCCGCCGGTCAAAACCACAATATCAAACGCGTTCGTATCATCAAGTTTAGCTGAACTAACTGCAATATTATTGAAATTTGATTTTAAAATAGTTGCAATATCATTTGCAGTAACGTCAAAATTAGTACGGCCAGTTACCGTAGTTATTGTGTTATTAAATATTGTTGCATTTGTGGATTTGATATTATCAGCGTTGTATCCTGCATCAGTTAAAGCTTTTATTACGGTACTTGCTTGACCTGCGACTCCCGTGCCGTTTACCACTTGAATTTTAACTGTAGTTTTATCAATTTTTGGCATTTCGGTAGGACTGGGAGATTGAGTTTGAGTAACAACGACTTTATTTACTACGGTATTAGCTGGCTTTCGAGTGAGGAAAAATACACCGGCAAGGACCGCTGCAAGTAATATTATTCCGATGATCAATGGTTTTCTACTCATGTTTATTTCAAAACTAACTCCTTAATTTTTCTAATAAATTGGTCAACCGTTCCCTTGAACGGCTCACTTTTTATTGTTTCGTAATTCTCCCTTATATGTCCTGATGTTTTTTTTCTTTTTTTCATATTATTTATTCGACAATTAATGTTCCCTTCATTCCTTTGTCTGCATGACCGGGAATCGTACAAATAAAGGGAAAGCTTCCGACTTTATCAACAGTGAAGTTAATAACATCACTTTCTCCGGGTTGTATTGTTTTTGTTTGTATGTTTAAATCCGAAATAACTAAATTGTGTGGGTATTTACCTGTGTTATTAAAGGTTAATTGCACAGGTTGTCCTTTCTTTACCGTCATAGTTGACGGGGTAAAGGCGAATTCATTCCCTTCCACTGATATTTGCATTGAAGCAGACGTGGTTGAAGACGATGAAGCTGATGAGGTAGATGTCGGTTGGCTTGTTGATTGCGGTTGGGCGGTAGGATACAAAGACTGGCTGTTTTGATAACCGCCTTTTTTTGCAAGAATGAAATAGTATATAAGTCCATATATAGCCCCACCAATAACTATATAAAGAAGCACCCACTGCCAAACAGGTCTTTTACCATAACCACTGTTATAATCTGAAGTTGAATTATTCATATGCTCGATAATACCCTTATTTCTTGGATAATTCTGTAATCTTTATTACAAAATTTTTGTAGTCTTCATTGCAGGACAATTAGATAATAGCGAGGCCAACTTGCGGAGAGTATGGTACGATGTTGGAACTTTTTTTATACTTTCATCATCGTTAACAACATTTTAAATTGTTTATTTGCTTTAAGAGCATGAGGTTTACCCGCAGGCATATGGATAATTTCTCCTGCTTTCACTTTGTTTAGAATTCCAGAGATCGTTATATCTGCTTCGCCATCTATAATGTAAACTAGAGCATCAAAGGGGGTTTTATGTTCGCTTAATCCTTGTCCCTCCGCAAAAGCAAATAACGTAAGTGTACCTGCTTTATTTTTAAATACTTCTTTACTAACAACAGACCCTTTTTGATAGTTAACATGTTGATTAAGAGAAAAATGGAGAGTTGAGAGTTTATTCATCCATTTATTGTATCAAATTATCAAAAAACTAATGCGTGTTGGGATGTGGATAGGTAATGGTAAGCTTTTTTATGTGAGCAAATGATGTTATTTTATGAGGCATACTGCTTTTCTCACTTATAATGTCCACAACTTCAATATTTCGAAGCACGAGTGCGTCGCCGATAAGTGAACGGTGACAGCGCCAGGGAACGGCTTCCGCACACATAATAACTATCTGCTTTTCTTTGGCAAGTGTAATCAGTTGTTTAATGTTTTCTGTAAATTCCGGTGTTTGCATATAATCAGCATAGCCGCGGAATGAAGAATTCTTCCAGGCAGTATTGAGGGACATTTTTGTTGTGTGCCGCAATCCACCAAGCCCTTTCATTCGTAAATAGGAAAGATTATTTTTACTCAAGCTATTACTTAATGATTCTTCATTGTATTGAGGATTATGACGTGATCCCGCAATCGTTCTTACATCAACGACCACCTTGATCTTATATATTTGAATAAGCTTGATGAAATCTTCTATAGTTCTTGTCGAGTGACCAACAGTATAAACAGTATTACCTGTTTTTGCCATACTAAAATTATAACAATATTATTTTTTGGAACATGAGGTGGTTTTGAGGCTCATTTGCGGAGAGTATGGTACGATGTTGGAACTTATTTACTTTCTTCTAAAACTTAGATAAGTAACAATTAAACTTATACAGATGAAGAAAAAAATAAAAGGAAAAGAAAATATTTGGATATTAGATTTAAGTAACACTAATGAAATTTTTCCACAAGGGTAATTTATTCCCGGTTTACTAGCAACAGTTCCATATGTTTCATAAGGTCCGCATATCACAAATAACACTGAAAAAATTACATCTAATATGATAAAAGTTATTAAGAATATAATAGCTTTTTTAAGAATACTCATACCCTCATTTTATTTAATCAGTAGAACATATACAAGATCTTTCCGATTTCACTTGCGGGCAGAGTGGGATCGTTTTAGAACTTTTGACTGGGATCAGTTTGCTGATAATTCCGAACTTTATATACGACTTTTTTCATAAAATCATCGTATCTTCTTTCTTCTGGGTAGGAACTGTGCTCCTACCCAATCTAAAAAAGACAAGTTATGGTTGTAGTGTCCATGTACCACAACGATTCGATTCAAAACCTTTATCGGTTGCGACTTGTCATTTAAGGTGCTGAATAGCATAATCCGCCTCTGCTTCGGTGAACTTTTCACCAGCATCAGATGTTAACTGGTTACGAATTGCTGATGGTGACATGCTCATAGTATCCTGATATGTCTTCGCTTTGGCTAGAGCATTTGCGTTCCAGTCTGCTTTTACGTTATCTATTCCATACTGTGCGGCTTCTGGTGAAAACTTTTCACCATATTCTGAAACTAGCTGGTTATAGACACCTTTCTTCGACATATGCATTGTGTTGGCATATGTTGTAGCCTTATTTAAAGCTGATCTGTATTCAGCTGGTACTGCTGGTGTAGCTGTCGGTTGTTCCTCTTTTGTATTGGTTTGAGTATTGGTTGTGCTAGAATTTTCTGTTGTTGTAGAGCTTGGTGTATTTGTTTCTTTTTTACTTCCAGCTGACCCAACCATTCCTATAACAACAAGTACCAACAAAACTGTCAAAATTGGATGTTTTGCAAACCAATTTCGTTGATCTGTTTGACAATAGGGGCATTTTTTAGCTTTAGAATCAATCTCTTTTTGACATGACTTACATTTTTTCATTTATTCTTTCACCTCCTTTCAATAACTTTTTTCTAATACCTTTATATTCTTATCATGAATATGATACTGTATCTGATATTGATTTATCAATCCGATTTTATTTTATAAACTCACATAATAATTTTTGATATTCTTTCTGATACTCTTCTTTAATCCAATTATTATTAAGTTTTGCTATTAATCCCTTGCTCTTGATTATCTCGTTACATGAATCAAAATAAAACCCTTGTTTTGTTGCAATAAAAAGAAAGCTAGGATTCCATTTTTCATTCATTTTTTTGGCAATATCAAATATCTTTTCTCTTTGAAGTTCATACATATACTTTATTTCAACTAAAAAAACCTTGCTTTTATCTTGTGATATCAAAGCAAAATCAGGAGCATGTCTAATGTTATCTAACACTTGTTTTATTTGGACATGATGTTGATATTGAGCTAATTCTGGTGTTGTATACTCGTATCCAATAGGTAATACAGTAAATTCTTCAGAGATCCTAAACATTTCTTCAAATATAACTTCAGCAATTTTTCCTTTGATTAATTTTTGTGAAAAAGTTATGTCCATAATATTGTTATATCAGTAAATTTTAACTTAAATATGGCATCCATACCATAGATTAAATATAGCACAAAAGCCATACTTTGGCTTATATGGCTTCAGATTATGTCAATGTCTATGAAAAATTAGGTGGTAACATTAAAAGAATTAGGATTAAAAAGGGTTTATCACAGCAAGAATTGGCTGAAAAGGCTAGGATAGATTTAACAACAGTTAGTGAATTGGAAAGTGGGCTTCGTAATACTTCAGTTAAAATTCTTAACCAAATTTCTTCTGCTTTGGCCACTTCTATTAAGGAGTTATTCAATTACTAGGTTTTTTGCCTCGCAATAACAATCTCCTCTTGACTTCATTCTGCTATGGTATTAAAATCTTTTTGCTAGAGTTGTGTCCAGATAAAATAATGCTCCAAGAGAGCATAGATTAACCTCAAAAATAAACCAATCTCCTTTGGTTTTGTTTTTATTACTCCAAATATTTTTGAAGTTAAAAACTATTAATTTCTCATTAATTCACATGCTATTTGTGTGTCTAAGACGTCTTATGTGCTTTGAGAGGGGGGAGACGATTGCTTCTCTCTCAAAGTATGATCAGTCAAAAGCTCCTCAAAGAGCTGCAACTCATAATTCAAGAAGAGTATGGTCAAAACCTATCTGATAAAGATATATCAGAATTAGGTAATCTTCTTGTTGACTCATTTAACATACTTCTTGGGAAAGATGATAGTTCGTTATTAGTTGTACCAAACAATAAAGAGTAACGGGTTCGCTTTTGGTGGTCGGGCGTGAGCCCGACCCCAAAAGAAACTGAACTCGATGTATGACGTATAAGTCACCACATGAAAACACATTATAATTCCAATTCAGTTCAGGTTACATTGCCTCTGCCTAAAGTGGGTAATCGTAAAGAGGCGATCCGTCAGAAGGTAGAAAATGACTTTTTTGAGCATATTGAGCATATGAAAACAGAACCATCTGTTTTGCCTACTCTTTCTGTTTCTTCGCCTCCTCCACCTCCAATTGTTCTGGAAGCTGTTCCAGCACTACAACCTGTACCACCACCTCGTAATCCCTATGATAAAAGTACTTTGCCTTTCTACACCCAAAAAGCAATGGTGTGTAATAATGCATTTGAGTTTTTCCATTTCACCTCTGTTATTTTCTTAAATCAAAAGGTAAATATAAAAACTGATTATACGTTAATTGAGCTGGTCGCAATGTTACTTTTTACTTGCAGTAAAGAGGGCTTACAAAAGAGGAAACAGAACGCTTTGGCATCTGCTCGTAGGCTTCGCTCTCTTATCTATGGTAACTTTGATATCAATGACAAGTTCATTACTCTTACTTTCGCTGATGATAATGATTTTAATATCACAAACTTAAAAATTTGCAATAAGAGAAAGGAGCGGTATATTGCAAAGCTCCTTGAGATTAAGCCCGATCTTAAGTATGTGGTTGTTCCCGAATATCAAAAGCGTGGCGCAGTTCATTATCACATGATTTGTAATCTTCCATATATGCCCAAGGATGACTTTCACTCGTTATGGTCATATGGTTTTTCAAGTATTCGGGCTATGGGGAATCTACAAAAAGCATATAAATATCTTTCCAAATATATTACCAAAGGCTTTATGAATCCAGATTTCTATCGTTTAAGAAGGTATTACGTTTCCAATTCTTGTGTCAGGCCTACGGCTTTTTATGAAGAAGCAGCAAATGAGATTGAAAATTCGATTGCCTCCATGGGGGTAGCACCTATGGTTGAGTTTGCCGTTTCACCTTTTGATACGCTTGAGACCACATTCCTTGAGCGGTATGCGGCCTATAAAATTGCAAGGCCGTTACCAGTTTCGGGCGTCATTCCTCCTTAAGAGGAATGTTTTGTAGGCTCGTAGCCTCGCGCGAGGTGCTCCGAGCAGCGTAATTGCCTCGGCGCTTGGAGGTCTGTCGAGCCGTTATGGTCTATATAAAGATTGAGATCTTGTTTGTTTTTATAAATTTTGGTGTATAGTATTCACATTTATGAAATCCGTTCTATTCTGTAGAGTTTCCTCAAAAGAGCAAGAAGAAGTTGGGTATTCTTTGCCATCTCAACAGAAACTTTTGTCTGAATATTCAGAAAAGAAAGATTTTGAAGTTGCCCGCTCTTTTGCCATATCCGAATCAGCGTCAGGTAAACATCAACGAAAGGCTTTTATTGAAATGATGAAGTATGTTGATACCCACCACATCAAGATTATTATTTGTGAAAAAACAGATAGATTGACCCGTAATCTCAAAGATGCCGTTTCCATATACGCGTGGTTAGATCAGGATGATGAGCGGCAAATGCACTTGGTCAAAGACAGTTTGGTGCTTCATAAAAACAGCCGTTCTCAAGAAAAACTCAACCTTGATATGAGAATAGTATTTGCAAAAAATTACATTGATAATCTTTCAGAGGAGGTTAAAAAGGGTCAAAAGGAAAAGATTGAACAGGGGTGGTATCCTGCTAGACCCAAATTGGGGTATAAAAGTCAGGAAATCAATGGCCGTATCAATCATGTTATTGATGACAAACATGCTCTTTTTATTAAACGCATGTTTGAGCTCTATGATCAGGGCAATCATTCTGTTGAACGACTTGCTGAGCTCCTTTTTCAGGAAGGTTTTCGTTCAAGAGATGGGAAAAAGGTTGTCACTTCCCGTATTCATAGTCTCCTTCAAGATCCGTTCTTTTATGGCGTTTTTGAATGGAATGGAGTAGTGTACAAAGGCAATCACTCTCCTCTTATTTCAAAAGAGCTTTATGATCGTGTTCAGTATCGTCTTAAATCCAAGATCACTCCCAAAGTCCAAAAACACTTGTTTTTATTCAAAGGTTTACTCCGTTGTAAGACGTGTTTGGGCACCATTTCTTTTGAAACACATAAAGGTATTGTCTATGGTCATTGTCATCACTACAAGCCGTGTAATGATGATATTTGGGTACGTGAGGATAAGCTTGAGAAGCAAGTCAAAAAAGCTCTTATTAAGTTGCAGATCAACAATAAAAGGGTCATGGAATGGATACGAAAGGCACTTAAGGAAAGTAATCAGGATATCTCTCTTTTTCATACGAACGCACTTAATGAATTACACGATCAGTTAAAAGCTGTCGATAAGCGTATGAGTAATCTTTATGATGACAAAGTTGATGAGGTTATCACAAAGGAGTTCTATGATCAAAAATCAAAGGAGTATAAAACCCAAAAAGTCAGTATTGAGGGTGCCATTGCAAAGCATAATAATGCTCATAATCAAACCCAAGATTTAAGTGTAAAGTTTTATGAGTTGTCTCAACGTGCAGAGAGTATTTATGATATTAAAAAGACAGATAAGAAGCGCATATTACTTCAAGTTATTTATGCAAAACTCTTCCTTTATGAGGGCAAGTTAGTGTTTGAGTACACAAAGGGGTTTTCCATACTTGCTAAATTGGTAGAGTTGACCAATAAAAGTTCGAAAGTGGAGAAATTTAAGGAAAATACAGTTAATACTTTCGAACCATTAAAAAGTATTGTTCCAGTAACCTATACTCCTAATTTTTCCTTCCTTGATCCTGCTCTGCGGAGAGTACAGGATTTGAACCTGTGCGAGCCTTGCGGCTCATGGGATTAGCAATCCCACGCATTGGGCCACTCTGCCAACTCTCCAAAAATACAAGAGTAATTGTACAGGTTAAACAGGAAATTTCACAGCCCATTGACATCCCTCCCTCAAACAGATATTCTGAATATATGCCCCCAAAGGAACTACTGACATATATCAAAGGATGCAGGGAAAAACATATTCCCGATGAGGAGATCAAAAGAAACCTCCTTCATGTTGG